>OLOL01000007.1_pt1 | contig 225482 bp, 204 predicted proteins | sample 1673081 | NCBI WGS metagenome assembly OLOL01 (sample SAMEA3136753, study PRJEB25190) | human gut metagenome
CGAAGATACTTGGCTGGTGACGGCCCGGGAAAATAGGTAGCCGCCGGATACCAAAGAAGAACACCATGCAGCGCATGGTGTTTTTCTTTGGTCTTTGATGAGTAGGTATTTTCCGGGCCAGGTCAAACAGCCAAGGGCTGGTGATGGGATCGACTGTGAGCGCGCCCGGTGGGCGATGAAGCGAACAGGAGATCCAGTAAGGCAGGGAGTTCGAGGAGCGTCCGCGACGCTGAACGACCATGCCGCACTGTGGGAGCCTCGGGCGGGAAAATAGGTAGCCGCCGGATACAAATAAAAGCACCATGCAGCGTGAACCGATATAGGTGAGACAATAAAAGCATCGCTGAACTTCTTTCCAACAGGCGACAAGTGCCTGCCGCGACTCGCTCAAACGACGCTTACATCAATGATGCCAATATAAACGTAGCACAGAAGAGCAGCCGTGTCAAGGCGTACATATCACTACTGCGGCGACCGACTGTTCATGAAACCGCCGTTTCCAATGTGTTATATGCAAGGAAAAATGAAAACATCCACAATCTTCTGGCACAAGGACGAGAAGTGTCCAAGCGGAAGATTGAGGATGCTTTCAAATAATAGTATATCCGAAAAGCCCTAACCGGTCAATATTAACGAAGATCGAACGTCAGACGTAGAGTGTGATTTGATAATAACCCAAAAGGCCTTCCTTTCGGAAGGCCTTTTATATTGCTTTGTTTATCTTGCGTTGTACTTCTTGATGCCGAGGGCCAGCAGCTGGCAGGCGCGGATAAGGTCTTCCCGCTTTAGGATATAGGCGATACGAATCTCATTTATGCCCTTGCCAGGGGTGGCATACATGGCCTTGCCGGGAGCGAACATAACGGTGTCGCCGTTGTCGTCGAACTCCTCAAGCAGCCACTGCTGGAACTTCTCCGCATCGTCCACGGGAAGAGCCGCCATCAGATAGAAGGCGCCTTTAGGACACTCGAAGACGATGCCAGGAATCTTGTTGAGCTCTTCGACGACGGTATCCCGGCGGAGCTTATACTCGTCGCGTACCGCGGCGAAATACTCGGGGCCTACATCGTAGAGAGCGGCAGACGCGATCTGGTCGAGAGTCGCAACGGACAGACGCGCCTGAGCGTATTTCATGCAGTGGTTCATAAGCTCCTTATTCTTGGAAATGATGCAGCCTATACGGGCGCCGCAGGCGCTGAAGCGCTTGGACACGGTATCGATGACGATGATGTTCTCAGGTGCGGTCTCGGCGAACTCGCCGAAGGACTGCAGGGGCTCGCCGCCGTATACGAACTCACGGTAAGCCTCGTCGCCGATGACGAACATGTCATGCTTCTTTGCGATGTCCACGATCATCTCCATTTCCTCGTGGGTCAGGAGCACGCCGGTGGGGTTGCCGGGGTTGGTGCACATGATGGCACGGGTATGGGGGGTTATGAGAGCCTCTATCTTGGCGCGATCGGCATAACGGTAGCCTTCCTCGGGAGAGGTGGGGATGGGAACGATCTTACCGCCGGTGGTGTTGGTCATGGTGTTGTAGTTTGGATAGAATGGCTCGGGGATGAGGATCTCGTCATCGTCGTCCAGAATCGCCTGCAGGGCGAAGCAGAGGGCCTCGCTGCCGCCGGTAGTGATGAGGATCTCGCTCTCGTCAAAGTGCATGTTGAGCTTATCATAGTACTTCTGGATAGCCTTGATCAGGACAGGCATACCGGGAGACGGAGCATAGGCCAGAACGGGCTGCTCAAAATGCTTGATAGCATCGAAAAACTGCTTCGGTGTCTCGATATCGGGCTGGCCGATGTTAAGATGATAGATTTTCTTGCCCTTGGCTTCCGCTGCCACCGCATAGGGGTGGAACTTGCGCATGGGGGACAGACCGCTTTTTTCAACTTTGCTGGAAAACTTCATTTAAGTGGTTCCTCCTGAAAGATGTTATTGAAAATGATGCGTATGAAAAAATCTGATATAGTGAGGACACATACCTGCACCATGATTATTATAGCATTGTTTTTCTTGGAAATAAAGTGGTATGAGGAAGAATTTAGAAAATTAGCCGCCGCTTTAATTGTGAAAAAACTAACACTGAATACTGCAAAAAGCACCGACTCTAAGTCGGCGCTTTTGTTATCATGCTTAATCGGTAGGCTTGGGCAGGCTCGGGTCGCCGGTGCCTATTATGACCTTTTCGGCCTTGGCATCATACCTGTCGGTATAGAGCAGCACTGATGCGCTCTCATCCAGCACGCCGTTTACGTACTTGTCCAAGTAAACGTTGGATTTGTAACCCTTGCGTGCGGAAGCCTCCTTCTGCTTGTAGCCGAGGGGCCAATTCGGATTCTCGGTAGTAACCGTTTCCGGCGGGTCTGTGGTTTCTACTACATCGCCGCGGGGCTTATAGGTTATCCCCTCCGGCAGCGGTTCGCCGTATACATAGGCGGTAACAGTATACGCTGCCTGATCGCAGTAGAGGAAAATGTACATCGGCGCACCGGAGGTGTTTTTAAAGTTGAGGCTCTTGCCGCTTTCCACGGTTCCGGTAACTGTGGAATCGAGGCCGATATCCGCATAGCTGGATGGCCAGGAGTGATGGTAGCGCTCGGTTATTTCTACCTTATCCTGACCGCAGCAGAGCAGGGCGTTGTAAAGGGTAGTAGTGACCTGGCAAATCCCGCCGCCGGGCTGCAGTTCATATCTGTCTCCGTTTACTATGCCGGGGGCGAGGGGCCAGCCGCCGGATTCGGTGCGGGGGCCGATGATGGCGTTGAAGTTGAATTCCTCGCCCACGTCCACCTTGTGACCATTGAGCAGAGTACAGGCTTTCTGAATATTACCCACACGGCCTGGGTCGCGTGCGCTTCGGCTGCCGCCGAAGCTGGTCTGCCACTTGGCTATGAACTGGGTGTTTTCCTTGAGCCAGTCCATTGAGTGGGTAGGCTCCTGAGTGACAAGCTCCGGTTTTATTACTGACTGATAATCCTTGTTTGTTATCGCATCGACAATGGCTTGAACAAGAGCGTCCTGATCCAGGACGTGACCGCTTACGCCCTCGTGGTAGTTGAAGCCGGGTGAATCTGCCCATTCGTTTGCCTCTGCAGAAGGCTCGGTGGCGGGGGTGTCTATCTTAGCGGCTATTTCAGCGACTCTCGCCCTTATCACGTCCATATCCGGCGTGAAGCTCACGTCAAATTCCCTGCCGTTTTCTTTGAGTTCTTTCTTGGCGTCCTTATTAGCGGCGCCGGTGCCGCCCCGGCCGTACAGCATTGCTTCGGCCAACGCATACTCTAGGTTGGTGGATACCTTCATATCCGCTGCGGTGAACACCCACAGGTCTGAACCGTGGGAAACGCGTATGTTTATGTTTTTCGCAGCTTCGTTTACTAATGGGGCTATCTCGCTGCGGGCCTCGTCCAGCGTCATGCCGGATACGTTCTTGCCGTCAATGACTATGCCGCTGAGGTACGCGCCGCCGCTGAGGTATGAGTGGAGCTTCTTTGCGCTGGGGGTGTGGGTATAGTGCAGCCGAAGTATCAGAACTGCGCCAAGACCCACTATGCACAGGCATATCAGCACCAGAAGCTTTCGGCTCATGGCGCGGTAGTGGTTCTTTTTCTTTCTTTTATGCTGTGCCGGCTGGCTGTCCTGGCGGACATGGGTGCGGCCGGAAGACCCGGGGGTGTTTATATCCATTGCTAATCTCCGCAAATATACTCAATGACAGAATTTCAACCAATATATTATACCCGAAGTTGGGCGCCTTTACAAGAATCAGGGTAAGTTTAAAATGGCCTGATATAACAGAGTTACCGGATTGTTTACAAAATAGCCCGCTTGTGGTAAAAGTATAAGGATAGTATAATATAAGATAAAATTGGTTCAAGTATGCATATTGCAATATATGGATATAGTTACCTAAGAACTGTAAAAGACGAAAGGAAAAGATATAATTTGGCAAAGGCTGCAAAGAAACTGAAGATAATCCCCCTCGGCGGAGTCGGGGAGATAGGCAAGAACATGACCGTAATAGAATACGGCAGCGACATAATAATAGTGGACTGCGGAATGTCCTTCCCGGATGAGGAGATGCCAGGAATAGATGTAGTCATACCGGATATGACTTACATTGAAAAGAATGCGGCGAACGTACGGGGCATACTTATAACCCACGGCCATGAGGATCACATAGGCGCGGTGCCTTATGCCCTCCAAAAGCTCAATGTGCCGGTATACGCCACAAAGCTGACCATAGCTCTCATAGAGCAGAAGCTGACCGAGATAAAGGTAGACCATGCTGACCTTAACTGCGTCAGCCCCGGAGATACCATACGTCTGGGCTGCTTCAGCGTGGAGTTCATAAAGACCAGCCATTCCATAGCGGGGGCCTGCGCTCTGGCCATAAATACCCCTATAGGCACGCTTATACACACCGGCGACTTCAAGGTGGACTATACGCCCATCGACGGGGAGCCCATAGATATAGCGAGGCTTGCGTATTACGGCTCCCGCGGGGTACTTGCACTCATGAGCGACAGCACCAACGTGGAGAACGATGGACATACACCCTCTGAACGGGGTATAGGCAAGACCTTTGAGCACTGCTTCGACAAGGCAAAGGGCCGCGTGATAGTGGCGACTTTCGCCTCCAACATATACCGCATACAGCAGATCGCGGACGTGGCAATATCCTTTGGACGGGTAGTATGCTTCCAGGGCCGCAGCATGGTAAAGATAGCAGAGATAGCCAAGGAGCTCGGCTATCTGCAGCTGCCGGACGAGAGCGTTGTGGAGGTTGGGCAGCTTAAAAAATACAGGGACGACCAGATATGCGTCATAACCACAGGCTCTCAGGGGGAACCCATGAGCGGCCTGTTCAGAATGGCCAATTCCTCCCATAAGGTAAACGTAGGCAAGGGAGATATGGTGATAATCTCGGCCTCCTCCATACCCGGCAACGAGAAAAGCGTGGGCAGGGTGATAAACCAGCTGTACCAGCACGGTGCGAAGGTCATATACGAGCGTATGGCGGACGTACACGTCTCAGGCCACGCCTGCAAGGAGGAGCTCAAGCTCATGCTGACGCTGACAAAGCCCAAGTTTTTCATACCCGTACACGGCGAGGCGCGGCACCTTTACCAGCATAAGGAGCTGGCGGAGGAGCTTGGGATACCCGAGGAGGACATATTCGTTACCGAAATAGGCGACGTAGTAGAGCTCACCCGAAACAAGGGCCGCATAGCGGGCAGCGTGACCGCCGGCAGCGTTATGGTGGACGGCAGCGGAGTGGGCGACATAGGCAACGTGGTGCTAAGGGATAGAAAGCTGCTCTCCGAGGACGGAATATTCACAGTAGTCATTACGCTTAACAAGCAGACCGGCGCACTCCTGGCACAGCCAGAGATACTCTCGAGGGGCTTTGTGTATGAGAAAAACTCGGAGGAACTGCTAAAGGAGACGAGGGAGCTCGTGAAGGCCAAGGCCGCCCAGTTTGAGAAAAACCACCGCAGCAGCTGGTCCTCAATAAAGAACGACATAAGGAATTCCATAAAGAATTACCTTTATGAGCGTACCAAGAGAAGACCCATGGTCATGCCCATAATAATAGAGATATAGACATTTTTTTAAACGGAGGTATTTGCTATGGTATACGATAAGGCAAACGAGCTTGCGAAGCTGCTCAAGGAGAGCGACGAATTCAGGGAATATAAGACCACCAAGGAAAAGGCCTTTGAAAACGATACTACGGCGTCCCTTATAAAGGAGTATCATAAGCTTCAGCTGGCGGCGCAGGCGGCAATGGTGTCCGGTAAAAAGGATGATGAGACGATGCAGCGCCTTCAGAAGATAGGCGAGCTTTTGCAGCTGAATCAGGACGCATCCGCGTTCCTGTTTGCCGAATACAGGCTCAACAGAGTGGTAAGCGACATATATAAGATAATCGCCGAGGCCATAGATGTGGATCTCGGCGCGCTGGAGGAGTAAGCTCAACACATGGAAGAACGGGAAAACCGGGAGGCCGCCCGAAGAAAAAGACAGCGGCACCGAAAGATCATGAATGTGCTGAGACCCATACTGATATACGGCATAAGCATAGCGGTATGCTCTGCCATACTCGTCGCGGGCGTAAACTATGCCCTGGACGAGTTCGTGCGCCCGGTGGACGTGAACGACGCTACGCCGGTTACCGTTACCATAGAAAAGGGCAGCGGCGCATCTACCATAGCCAAGATACTCTACGAGGCTGGCGGAGAGGGCAACAAGGGCCTTATAAACAACAAGGCCGCATTCAAAATATATGTTGACTTCACTGGCAAGTCCAGCACCCTTAAAGCGGGAACCTATATATTGAGCCGCAACATGGATATTGCCCAGATGGTGGACATAATCTGCACCGGCAACCCCGCGAGAAAGACCGTAAACGTAAAGATACGCGAGGGCATGGAGGTAGAGGATATAGCGGAATTGCTGGTGGAAGAGGGCATACTGGATTCCACCGAGGAGTTCCTGAGCCTCTGCAGGAGCGGGGAGGCATTCTCTGAATACAGCTTCGTGAACAGCATTCTGCAGAGCGCAGATAAGGATCAGCGCAAGTACGCGCTTGAGGGGTATCTTTTCCCGGATACCTATGAGGTGTACGCCGACGCCTCAGCCAAGAGCGTGATAACAAAAATGCTCATTCGCTTCAATGAGATATTCAGCGACGAGTACATGGACAGGGCGCAGGAGCTGAATATGACGGTAGATCAGGCTGTGACAATGGCCTCCATGATAGAGCGCGAGGCCAAGACTGCCGACTTTGATAAGGTATCCGCGGTATTCCACAACAGGCTTAACAGCGGTATGAAGCTCCAGAGCGACGCCCCGCTGAAATACATACTCGATGCGGGAAACACGCTGGACTATACATCGGATCAGATGGCGGTGAACTCGCCCTACAATACCTACAACATAGACGGTCTGCCCATAGGTCCCATATGTAACCCAAGCGCTGCGGCTATAAAGGCTGCGCTTTATCCCGACAGCGATTTCATGGGAGAGGGTTACCTGTACTTTGTGCTGAAATCCCGCACCCAGGACGCCAATGACCCGGACTTCGGCAAGCTGGTGTTCTCCAAGAGCTACGAGGACTTCCTCAAAAACAAGGAGGCTTATAAGAACAGCTGATGAAGATAGCAATGCCTGAGCTTCTGGCTCCTGCCGGAAATATGGAAAGGCTGACAACGGCCATCGATTACGGTGCGGACGCGGTATATCTTGGGGCGCAGAGCATGAGCCTGAGGAATTATGCCGACAACTTTACGCCGGAGCAGCTCAGGGCGGGCTGCGAATACGCCCACGGGAGGAACGCCAAGGTATACGTGGCCTGCAATGCATTCGCGCGGGACGAGGACCTTAAGGATTTGCCGGAACTGCTGACAACCATCCGGACTGCTGGCGCCGATGCGCTTATAGTCAATGACCCCGGCGTGATACGGGTGGCGCGTAAATGCGTGCCGGATATGCCGCTGCACTTGAGTACTCAGGCGAACACTTTGAATTCCGAGGCGGCGCTGTTCTGGTACGAGCAGGGGGTAAAGCGCATAATACTTGCCAGGGAGCTTTCCATCAAGCAGATAAAGGCTATGCGGCAGAGACTGCCTGAGGACCTTGAGCTTGAGATGTTCGTCCACGGCGCCATGTGCGTGTCCTATTCCGGAAGATGCCTGCTGAGTAACTACATAAACGGCAGGGACTCAAACAGGGGCGAATGCGCCCAGCCCTGCCGCTGGCAGTATGAACTAAGGGAAAAGGGCTCAAACGGCGAGTACTTTACGATAGAGCAGGACGAGCGCGGCAGCTTTATCATGAACTCCCGGGATATGCGCCTCATAGAGTACATACCGGAGATAGTGGATGCAGGCATAATGAGCCTCAAGATAGAGGGCCGCATGAAGTCCATCGCCTATGTGGCCACAGTGGTGAACGCCTACCGAATGGCCATTGACGAGTATAAGCGCAGCATCGACGAGGGCAGGGAATATAAGGTGCCCGCTTCCGTGATGCGGGAGCTGGAACTTGCGTCCCATCGGCCCTATACCACCGGCTTTGCATTTGGCGATCCCGGCGCTGAAGGTCAGGAGACCCGCAGCGGCGGTTACGTAGCGGACGGAGCCATAGCCGCGGTGGTGATATCCTATGACGGCAAGACTGGGACCGCTTTTGTGGCTCAGCGCAACAAGTTTTATGACGGCGAGGAGCTTTCCATACTTTCCCCCGGCGACATAGGCCGCAGCTTTAAGGTGAGCGGCATAACAAACGAGGCTGGCGAAAGGGTGCAGAGTACGCCGCATCCAAAGGAGAAGCTGTATATAGGCTGCAAACAGGAATTAAAGCCCGGCGACATACTCCGAAAGCTTACCGAAAAAAGATAAAACACATTTGCCTCCTGCTTTTTTAACCGGCAGGGGGTATTTTTTATGGAATTGTAATTGAATTATGGAGCAAAAGGTTATATCATGTAAATAACGTTTACATGACATGCCGATTTATTCATCATTTTGCCGCATTTATTGAGGACGGAGATTATGAGCTTCAGAAACGCAGTAATTTTATCCTTTTGCATTGCCGCTGGGCTGGAGGTGTTTTCAGGCTGTGCGTATAATGATAAATACGTGGAAATAGTGTTGGTGGATTCAGGCAGGCAGCCTGAGAGCGTTCTTTCTCAGAGCCAAAACCATATACCCGCCGATACCGGTAATGAGGCAAATTCCGTATACGCCCCGGAGGAAGTCACATATGACGGCGTGGGGAAAGCCGAGGAAAAGCAGGAGCAAAGGCCAAAGAAAAGTGCAAAGCCTACAGCGCTGCCCGACGTTACCCCCACGCCTCTGCCCACAGCTACGCCGACGCCTGCTATTACGCCTCTGCCAACGCCCTTGCCCACGCCGAAACCCACGCCTGCCGCAACGTGGACGCCTCGACCTACAAACACGCCGGAGCCCACGCCGGACGCACTGGAAGAAAAGTACAGCGACGAGATGGCTGCAGAAAACGCCGGGCACGATGAACGGGAAAGGGAGATAAACGCGCGGTACGAAAGAAGCATAGGGATATGCAGGCAAAGCTTAAACATACTGCTCGAGAAGCCCTCGGATGACCCGGAGTATTACGAGGCGCTGGAACAGGCGAAAAGCGAGCTGGAGGCAGAGCGGGCAAAGCTGGAGGGCGAGCTGGCGCAGGAAGAAGCGCGCCATGAGCAGACGGTAAAGGATATAAATGCGAAATACGGAAAACAGTGACATAGGGCCTCCCGGAATTAAGGGAGGCCACAGTCTGTCAAAAAACCCCAGGGTTGATAAGGGGCCGCAGCCCCTTATGTTTAATCCGGCTCTGACGACATGTGCGTCAGAACGGATGAAAACCCAGAGGTTTTCGTACTTTGCGGATTTTGCCGCCCGGGAGCGAATGCGAGAGGCAAAACCCGTAAAACTCAAAAAAGTGGCATTCAGCCACTTTTTTGACACTCTGAGGCCTCCCGGAATTAAGGGAGGCCCTTTGATTTGGAGCTGTATTGTGGTTTAATAAAGTCTTAAGGATTTTACCGGTTTTTTATTAAGGTATTATCTGCTATCCTTTGGTATGTGGAGGTGAGGGAATGTACAACATTCTGGTATGTGACGACGACAGGGACATAAGAAACGCCCTCAGGATATATTTAAACGGCGAAGGCTACGGCGTGCTGGAGGCGTCAAACGGCAAGGAGGCGCTGGATAAGCTTGCCTCAGATGATATACACATTGTGCTCATGGACATAATGATGCCCCTCATGGACGGAATGACGGCTACGGCAAGAATAAGGCAGGAAAGCAATGTGCCGGTGATACTGCTCACAGCCAAGGGAGAGGATATGGACAAGGTGGCGGGCCTTACCGTAGGGGCGGACGACTACGTCACAAAACCCTTCAATCCGCTGGAGGTGATAGCAAGAGTAAAGGCGCAGCTTCGTCGCTATGCATATCTCGGCGGCATAAAGCTGCAGCCTCCCAAGTCCTTGCGCGTAGGCGATATAGAGCTGGACGACGATGCGAAGCAGGTGACGCTTTGCGGCGAGCCGGTTTCTTTTACCCCTACGGAATATGAGATATTAAAGCTTTTGATGCAAAACCCGGGCAAGGTTTTTTCCTCGAGAGAAATATATCAGAAGATATGGAACGACGTGCCCATAGGAGCGGAGGGCACCATAGCGGTGCACATACGGCATATACGGGAAAAGCTCGAGATAGATCCCGGCAACCCGAGATATTTAAAGGTGGTCTGGGGCAAAGGCTACAAGCTGAATGGAGGCAAAAATGAAGGATAACAACCTTACCCATAAATTCTGGGCGCGGGCCGTGGCATTCTGCCTATTCTGCGTCATGACAGCTATTTTGGCCTGCTGCATTGCAGGTGTGGTATATTGCTACTCCAAAGAGTGGTACAAGACAGGGCTGAACGTGACCTTCACCACAGAGGGAGACGAATGGGACTATGCCATAGACGGCACAAATGCCATTATGACAGACAAGACGGGATTTAAGGAGTTCGCCTACAAAAACCGCAACAGCATGATGGTGTACGGCTTTATCGCGGGGATTACTGCCCTTGCGTGCTTTGTATTTCTGCTCTGCTCCGCGGCGCACAGGAGCGGTATAGAGGACTGCGTGCTGCTGCGGCAGGACAAGATGCCATACGACCTGTACCTGCCCTCGGCGATCCTCTTGGGAACCGGCCTGTGCGCAATGCTTGTGGAATGTGTTGCATATGAGCTGAACACCGTAAAGGCTGTGGCGGCGGCGCTTATCATGGCCTGCCTTGCCGGGGTATTTATGGCGCTTTGCATGACCACCGCCGCCCGCATAAAGACCGGTACGTTGCTCAAAAACACGTTGATATACAGGCTTTGCACAGGCGTGGGAATGGGCGCCAGCAGCATGCTGAGCAGCATCAGCGGGGCATGGCGGTTCTCGCTGGCCTTTGCCGGATACTTGCTGATTAACGCACTGCTCTCATACAGATTTTTTACCCGCGGAGGTTTCCTTGTATTCCTGCTTCTGATCGCCGTAAACGGCGGCGCGCTGTACTTCCTGCTTAACATGATAAGGCAGATGCGCACATTGAGTGCGGCGGGGCAGGCTATGGCCAACGGCGACCTTAGCTACTGTGTGGATACCTCCGGCATGAAGCGCGAATTCCGCGAACACGGAGAGAACCTCAATAGCATAGGCCGGGGCATGGCCATAGCGGTAAACGAGCGCATGAAGAGCGAACGGTTCAAGACAGAGCTTATAACAAACGTGAGCCACGACCTGAAGACGCCGCTTACCTCCATAGTCACATACATAGACCTGCTGCAGAAGGAGGACATACAGGACGAAAAGGCGAAGGAATATATAGATACCATAGCCCGCCAGAGCAAAAAACTCAAAAAGCTTACGGAAGACCTGATAGACGCATCAAAGGCCTCGTCCGGCGCTCTGAATGTAAACATGGAGCGGGTAAATATTTCCGAGCTGCTGCGCCAGTCCTCGGCTGAGTACGGCGAACGCATGGAGGCTGTAAACATAACGCCGGTAGTGAATATGCCTGAGGAGGACATATACGTAAGGGCGGACGGCAGACTGCTGTGGCGGGTGGTAGAGAATTTACTGCAAAACATATGCAAGCACGGCATGCCGGGCACCAGGGCGTACCTTGAGGCGAGGACGGAAAACGGCAGGGCAGTGGTAAGCTTCAAGAATATATCACAGCAGCAGCTGAATATACCTGTGGAAGAGCTGCTGGAGCGGTTTGTGCAGGGCGACGAATCCAGAAGCAGGGGCGGCAGCGGTCTGGGTCTCAGCATAGCGGAAAGCCTGACAGAGCTTATGAAAGGTAAACTAAAGCTTTCACTGGACGGCGACCTTTTCAAGGTAGAGCTGTGGTTTGACGAGGAAAAATAGGATATCGGAGAGATCGTACAGGGAGAGCCGAGCTTCGGCTCTTTTTGCATTGGCGGGACTGCTATGGTATAATTTGTGTATCTTATCAAATAAACATATCCGCCGGAGGAATTGCCATGGATAAAAAATACATACTGGCGTTGGATCAGGGAACTACCAGCTCCCGCGCCATACTCTTTGACCGGGATCAGAACATGATAAGCGTGTGCCAGAAGGAATTTACCCAGATATACCCTCAGGAGGGCTGGGTAGAGCATGACCCTATGGAGATATGGTCGTCACAGTACGGCGTGATGATGGAGGCCGTGGCGCAATCCGGCGTTTCGGCGGAGGAAATCGCCGGAATAGGCATAACCAACCAGCGCGAGACGACGGTGCTTTGGGACAGGAATACCGGAAAGCCCATATATAATGCAATAGTCTGGCAGTGCAGGCGAACGGCGGACATAGTGGACGGCTTGCTGAAGGAAGGTCTCGGGGAGCATATAAAGAACGTTACCGGCCTTGTGCCGGACGCCTATTTTTCCGGCAGCAAGATAAAATGGATACTGGACCGGGTGGAGGGCGCGAGGGAGCGTGCAAGGCGGGGAGAGATACTCTTTGGCACCGTTGACACATGGCTTCTCTGGAAGCTCACGGGCGGCAAGGTGCACGTCACTGATTACACCAACGCTTCCCGCACTATGCTGTTCGATATACACAGGCTGGATTGGGACGATACGCTGCTCAAGGCGCTGGATATTCCACGGGCCATGCTGCCTGAGGTGCGCTATTGCAGCGAGGTATACGGCTATACGGATTTTCAGGGCTGTAAAGTGCCTATAGCGGGAATCGCCGGCGATCAGCAGGCGGCGCTTTTCGGTCAGGCCTGCTTTAAACCGGGCGACGCAAAGAATACCTACGGCACAGGCTGCTTTCTGCTGATGAATACGGGCGACAAGCCCTTCATGAGCAAAAACGGCCTTATAACCACCATAGGCATAGGCCTTGACGGCAAGGTGGAGTACGCGCTTGAAGGATCGGTATTCGTGGGCGGTGCGGTGATACAATGGCTCAGGGACGAGATGCGCTTTTTTGCGGAGAGCCGTGATGCGGAGTATTATGCCCAAAAGGTCAAGGATAATGGCGGCGTGTATCTTGTGCCGGCATTTACGGGACTTGGCGCGCCCTATTGGGACATGTACGCCCGCGGCAGCATAATAGGCATTACCCGCGGCACAAAGCGGGAGCATATAATCCGGGCGGCCCAGGAGTCCATAGCCTATCAGGTTGCGGATCTTGTGCTGGCAATGGAGGCTGATACGGGGCTGCCTTTAAAGGGCCTCAGGGCTGACGGCGGCGCCAGCCGGGATGGCTTTTTGATGCAGTTCCAGGCGGACATACTGCAAAAACAGGTGTACCGCCCAAAGATACGCGAGACCACGGCGCTGGGCGCGGCATACCTCGCAGGCCTTGCCACAGGCGTATGGAGCGGCCGGGAGGAGATACGTAAGAGTTGGATATGCGACAATACCTTCGAGCCGAGGATGACCGGGGAGGAGAGCAGGCGGCTCATGGACAACTGGCACAAGGCGGTAGGCCGCAGCAGGGGCTGGGCCAAGTAAAGGAGAGAATATGGCGGTAAAGCAGGAATTTACATTTTTATCCGGCGACGGAAAGACGGACGTACATGCCGTAAGGTGGCTGCCGGATAACGGAGATTACAGGGCGGTATTTCAGATATCCCACGGCATGATAGAGTTCATAGAACGGTATGAACCCTTCGCGGCATTCCTGGCGGATAAGGGCTATATGGTAGTCGGTCACGATCATCTTGGCCACGGGAAAACTGCAAAGACGCCGGAGGATTGGGGCTATTTTGCGGACGGCGAAAGCCCGGAGATATTAATAGGGGATATGAATAAACTCAGAACGCTGTCTCAGGAGCCGGATAAGCCCTACTTCATGCTGGGCCACAGCATGGGCTCATACCTTCTCAGACGATACCTCAGCGTATACGGAGGGGGACTATCGGGCGCTGTTATCATGGGCACCGGCGCGAACCCCGACGCCGTAGCAAAGCTGGGCATGGCGGTATGTAAAGCCATTGCCGCGTTCAAGGGCTGGAAATACCGAAGCCCCTTTATGGAAAAGCTGTTTTTTTCCGGTGATTTTCAGAAGTTCGACATGGACGGTACTCACCCAGAAAACAGCTGGCTCACAAAGGATACCGAAATAGTGAGGTTCTACTATTCCGAGCCCAGATGCACCTTCAAGTTTACCCTGAAGGCATATTACGACTTCCTCAAGACGGTATATTACGTAAATCGTAAGGAGAATGTTGAAAAAATACCGAAAGACCTGCCCATACTCATGGTAGCGGGGGATTGCGACCCGGTAGGCGAATTCGGCAAGGCCGTAAAGAGGGTATATGAAATGTACAAGGCTGCCGGAATAAATGACGTTACCCTGAAGCTCTACGAAAACGACCGCCACGAGATACTAAACGAGACGGATAAAGAGAGGGTGTTCGATGACATATTCAACTGGTGCGAGGGCAGACGGTAAGCAAAGGCAAAATACGCAAAAGAGGCTCAAAGGAGCCTCTTCAGTCTATCGAAAAACCCAGGGGTTGATAAGGGGCCGCAGCCCCTTATGGCTTTATTCGGATTTGGCGACATGTGCGGCAAATCCGCAAAAAGCGCTTGCGCAGCAAGGCTTTCCCTGCATTCGGTGCTGGCCGCGCCATAGGCGCAAGCACCGGATGAAAAAACTCAAAAAAGTGGCGTTCAGCCACTTTTTTGACACTCTAAAGAGGCTCCGAGGAGCCTCTTTTAAATCAGTAATCAAATATTTCATACGCCGGGTATTCGTGGCTGAATTCGTATCCAAGCTTTTTAGCTAGGGAAATGGAGCCTAAATTCTGGGCGTCCCAGCTTGGGTAAAGGCCGCGATCGAGACATTCGAGTATCAGCCGCGCCCCGCAGGCGAGAGCAAGGCCGCGCCGGCGGAAATCCGCCCGGGTGTCTATCTCTATTTCGATGCCGCCACTGTAGTACGAATAGCTGGAAGCACCGGAGACTATGGTATCCCCGAATAGCACGGCGCAGCCTATGCCGTGGGCGGAGAAAGATTCGTAACTGCCAAATGCGGATACGAGATCCCGGCTCCAGCCGTCGTTAAGGCAGGCCTCGTATATATGCCGGCCTATCATTTCTATGCGATAACCCTCCGGAGGTGCCGCCAGATTTCGGAGCCTTACTGTGTCAAAAACGGTATTTTTCTTTGTGGCATAGCGGGTAAGCAGAGCCGTGCGGCGGCCGTATACGGATTTTATAATCTGGGCCCATCCTTCGTTCTGCGGTACCATTATGATAAAGCCGCCGCGGTTTTCCGGCCTGAACGCCGCAAGCTCGCCTGAGGGCGCGCCGGAGAGAAAGCAAAAGTCGTTTATCATGGCCATGGCTGACAGGCCGTCATGTGTGGAGTATATTTCTCCCATGGTACCTTCTAGGCAGGAGTATACGAGGGTTTCCTCCCAGCCGTCAAACAGGGCGCTTACCGCCTTAATGTCATCAGGTTTTATTATCACGGCTTATTTTGCCCTCCATTAGCTTTTGCCCGCCGTTGGCCTTTTCCGCCATAAGCTCCCGCATTACGGCCTCGGTGCGGTCCACTTCTTTCCTGAATGCATCGGCGGATATGCGCATGGCCCCGTTGCCGATTATGATAAGCTGCTCCATACGGTCGGAGGTAGCCACCTGTACCCGGTAGTTTTTGCTGAGTTCGTGGGTGGTGCGCTCAATATAGCTGTCGGCCGTTTCCGCCTCTTTGGTATATACCACGCTTATGTTGTTTACCTTTTCAAAGGAGCCGGTATTGCCTTTTATCCTGTACGCATCGAATACCAGTATGACCTCACACCTGTGCAGCCCTCTGTAGTTGCACATCAGGTTCACGAGCCTGCTGCGGGCGAGATCCATATCCTCCTTTGCGATGGCCGCAAGGTCGTCCCAGGCGAAAATTATGTTGTACCCGTCTACCAGCAGGTACTCAGGCCCTGTTTCTGCGGCTTCCGGGAGGCGGAAACCCTGGGACTGAACAGATACGCTGGGACGGAATGCGGCGATGGGATTGCTGCGGATGGGGCCGTAGGTGCGTTCGTATATCCTTATAAGCTCCTCCTCATCGGATTTTGAGAGGATGGGGACGGCATACTCATGCTCCGGCTCATGCTTTGGCCGGAGCACGGCGGGAATATGCATATTGTCGAATACTGCGTTCCACTTTACGGTGTGACCAGCGCCGTGGGAGCAGAATACGGAATCCGCCGGGTTGTCCGTGTCGCTTTCCGGGTCGTAGCCTATTGCGGCAATGACCTCGTCGCTGTTGTGGCAGGGGAAATACTTGGCGCCCTCGCAGGAAAGCCTGCCCCGGCCCTTTGTGTAGCCGGTAAGTACGGCGGGGTAGCCCTGCAGCTTTATGACCGGCGCGGTGCCGGATATCACGGCGTCCTCCTGACGCTGCTCAGGAGGGGCGAAGCTGGCACCCATGGCCTGCAGGTCGTTCATGGCCCTGCCTACGCATTCCTGCGGTACCTGCAGACTGAAGCTGTACCATGGCTCCAGCAGCCTGCTTTCAGCCTGCATTAGCCCCTGACGCAATGCCCGGTATGTGGCCTGGCGGAAATCGCCGCCCTCGGTATGCTTCAGGTGTGCTTTGCCTGCCACAAGGGTGATGCTCATGTCGGTTATGGGGGAGCCTGTCAGCACGCCCAAGTGGGTCTTTTCTTTTAAATGGGTAAGTATCAGGCGCTGCCAGTTTTTGTCCAGCTCGTCCTCCTTGCAGCCGGTTGAGAAAACGAGGCCGCCGCCAGCCTCAAGGGGCTGAAGCAGCAGATGTACCTCGGCGTAGTGGCGCAGCGGCTCGTAATGGCCCACGCCCTCTACCGTTGAGGTTATGGTCTCTTTGTAAAGTATGCCGCCCTGGTCAAAGCCTATGTCAAGGCCGAAGCGCTCTTTAAGCAGACTTTGGACTATCTCCAGCTGCACCTCGCCCATGAGCTGCACGCGAATTTCCTGCAGCCCTTCGTTCCATGTCACATGCAGCGCCGGGTCGGCGTCCTCGAGCTTTCGCAGCGCGGAAAGAGCCTTGTGAGCATCCACGCCTTCAGGCAGCACCGCACGGTAGGCGAGCACCGGCTCCAGTACGGGGGAAGGTGCGCCTGCCTCAGCTCCAAGCCCATCGCCGGGGTGAGCTGCGGTAAGGCCTGTAACGGCGCAGACCATGCCTGCCGGCGCCTGATTCACCGTCTGGTACTTTGCGCCGGAATAGATGCGTATCTGATCCGCCTTTTCAGCCCAGCCGCTGCCGTGCAGTACGTCCTTTACCTTGAGGCAGCCGGAGGTTATCTTCATGTGTGTCAGACGGGCGCCTTGAGGATCGTCGGATATTTTGAATACGCGTGCTCCGAATTCATCGCCTCTGGGCGGCTCCACGGTGTATTCCTCCAGACCGGCAAGCAGCTCCTTTATGCCCTCCAGCTTCAGCGCGGAACCGAAGAAGCAGGGGAACACCTGCCGCTGCCGTATGGACTGACGTATGGCGTCGGCCGATACTGTACCTGTATTGAGGTACTGTTCCATCATATCCTCGCTGCACATGGCAAGGCCGTCGTAAAATTCCTCCTTTGGGACACCGGCAGAGAAATCTATAAAACCGTCGCCCATCTTTTTAAGCCCGCCCATGAGCTCCTGACGGCTGAGGTGGGCTATATCCATTTTGTTTATAAATACAAAGGTGGGCACGCTGTACCGGCAGAGCAGCTTGAACAGCGTCTCGGTATGGGGCTGTATGCCCTCCGAGCCGCTGACCACCAGCAGGGCGTAGTCCAGCACGCTTAGCGTCCGCTCGGTCTCGGCGGAAAAGTCCACATGGCCCGGGGTGTCCAGCAGCGTGAATTCACAGTCCCCATACAGGAGCCGTGCCTGCTTGGAAAAGATGGTTATGCCACGGGATTTTTCCAGCGCATGGGTATCGAGAAAGGCGTCGCCGTGGTCTACTCGGCCGAGTTTCCTAAGCATTCCCGCGCAGTAGAGCAGCCCCTCGGAAAGTGTGGTTTTGCCCGAGTCCACATGAGCAAGTATCCCTATAGTAAGTCGTTTCATGTATCGATTGATCCGTTTCTGTGAATGATGGCGTATAACATACTCCATTATCCATTATAATGCCGCCGCGTTATTTGGCAAGGAAAACCCTTTAAAGGTTGAGATAGGTGTGGTATCATTACAATTACGGTTATGAGCAAATAAGCTTAATACAACAAATAGGCTGAAGAAGCAATTCGGAAAGACGGTCGTGCTGTATGGTTGTTGGCAGAAAGAAGATATATTACGGTTGGATAATAGTGGCCGTGGGCGTGATAATGATGATGTCCTATGGTATAGTGAACAACTGCATTTCGCTTTACGTAGTGCCCATATGCAGCGAATTGGGCTTTACCCGTAAGGCGGGGGCGTTCATGTCCACGCTGTATTCGGCGGGAGGCATGCTGGTATCCGCCGTATCATCGAGCCTTTATCAGGCCATGCCCGTAAAAAAGTCCATGCGCGTCGCCGCGGTGACGCTGAGCGCAGCCTACTTTTGCTATTTCTTTGCGGATAAACTTTGGCAGTTTTATATTATAAGCGCCGTAGCAGGCTGCGCCATGTGGCTCCTCGCATACGTTCCATATGCAATAATACTCAGCAACTGGTTCCACAAGCGGACGGGCTTCGTGATAGGCCTTACATATATGGGCACCGGAATAGGCGGAATGCTGTTCAGCCCAGTGGTTGGCAGGCTTATAGAGACGGTGGGCTGGCGGGAATGTTTTGCCATAATGAGCATAATAGTTGCGTTTGCGGTAATACCCGGCTCATTTATTGTGAGGGATAAACCGGAGGAAAAGGGCCTGTTGCCTTACGGAGAAAGAAACGCCGATGAAGCGGCCCGGCACATCAGCGAACCGGAGGGAATGTACTTCCACGATATAATCAGAAGTCCGAGATTCTATGCAATAGCCATAGGCCTTTCCGCGCTGAGCTTTGTAAATACAGGCTTTGCAGGCACGTTCGCTGCCTATATGTCGGACCTTGGCTATCCCATATCCGTGGCTTCGGCTGTGGTATCAGGCAATATGGCCTCCTTGGCAGTAGGAAAGATATCGCTGGGCTGGATATACGACAAGCTTGGCAACATAGTGGGCACGGCGCTTTCAGGTGCTTTTCTGGCGGGGGCCGTTGTGGCGGGGCTGCTCATGCCCGGCACTCTGCCCATCATATGCGAGATAGCTCTGTTCTCCCTCGGATTCGCATTCGGCTCGGTGGCCATCCCGATAATCTCAATGGCGGCTTTCGGCGAGAGATCCTTCAGCAAGGTAAACGGGACGTTTATGGCGGTTACGGGTATAGCGGCGGCGATGGGGCCCGTGTTCAGCGGGCATGTATGCGATACCACCGGCAGCTATGCCGGCAGCTACAGGGCGTATGTGGTTATCGCCGCAGTATTTACTGTAGTGATAATACTCTGCCTTGCAAAGAATAAAGAAAAGGTACTTAGCAGAACATAAAAAAGCCTGACCCTAAATACCGGGAGGCTGTAAAACAATAAAAAGATAAATCCCCTTTGCTTTTTCAAAGGGGACGGAGTGACTTTGGTCACGATGCTTCATCTTATTCAGCTTTGATGCCCTTTTCACGGGCGATTATCTTTGCCGCCTCAGTTACCGCGAACTCTACCAGCTCGGTGCAGAAGGACTTGCGCTCCGGACTGTTCCTGTCGCCGTAGGGGGCGATGAGCCTGCCGCAGCAGGTAGCGCCGAACTTGGCGGTTATGGCGTCGGCAAATTCATTGGTGAGCTTATGACATTCGCCTGCAGGCTCGCCGGGCTTGCGCCGGCCAAAAACATAGCCTATGCACATGGTGCCGCCGGCTACAGCGCCGCAGAGGCAGCCTGCGCCGCCAAGGCCCCAGGGAAAGCCGGTACTCATAGCGAATGCATCGTCGGACATATCAAGCTCAAAGTTTTTACGAATAGAGTAAATTACGGACTCGGAGCAGGCAAAGCCGTTGTGGAATATATCCACCGCGTCTTTCCTGAGCTGCTCAAGGCTAACAGACTGTACCATGGGTATTGAACCTCCCGAAAGTTTAAGCTATAAGCTGATTATACAACTATGCGTGGGTTTTAACAACCTAACTTTCCAGGCGGCTGCGCAGCGCATCAAGGCTGCCCTCCATGGCCTTTATGCAGGCTAACGCCTCGCCCCGCTCTTCGGCGGAGAAGCTTTCCAGCATAGTGGTGAAGAACATGTCGTAGTCTATGCTGCACCATCGTGCATAGTCTTCCCCCTTTTTGGTGAGGGAGAGGCGTATGCAGCGCGTGTCCTTTTTGTCCCGGACACGCTTGACGAAGCCGCCGGTTTCGAGACGGCGTATGGATACCCCTGCCGAAGCCTTCCCTATGCCAAGATAAGCGGCAAGCTCGTTCTGAGTGGGTGCGCCAAGCTTGCTCAGGGCGAAGAGCACCTGTGGCTGACCGGGGTAAAGGCCGTATTTGCCCAGAAGCAGCTGCATACAGATATTATAGGTGTGCTGAAGGGTGAGGAAGGCCTCGCCAAAGTCAGCGGTAAGTTTTTCGCGAGATACTGATTCCATTTATACTGATCATATCCTTTAAGCGGTTTTACAGATTGTGCCAACGGATAAATAATAACCAACAAAAAATAGTATGTCAACATCTCGATCAAAAAAACAACAGCTTCGCCAATGTATGTTAACAATCGCCACAGCCTTGCGGAATAATGAAAAAAGCAAAATCACGCTATTCTAATTGCGAGGAATTTGTGGTAAACTGATGCTGTTCGTAAAAAATGGGGGAGTGTACTGCATGAACCCGCTAAAACATTTTTAGGAGATATAACGCTATATGATGGAAGCTGCAATGATCATACGCAGAATGGAGGAGGAACTCAGGAGCGACTACCAGATAGAGCTGGTGGAAGCCAGCACCCCGCAGATACATAAGGCGCTTTCCAACGCCGTCATGTATGCTATATCGGATAACTGGCGCAAGGCCCGCAGAGAGCACGAGCACGTGCGCAGGGCATATTACTTCAGCGCCGAGTATCTCATGGGCCGCATGGTGTTCAATAACCTCTACTGCCTCGGTATACTGGATCAGATACGGGACCTGCTCAGGGCACGTGGCTGCGATATAGCTTCCATGGAGGATATAGAGGACGCGGCGCTGGGCAACGGTGGCTTGGGCCGTCTCGCGGCCTGCTTCCTGGACAGCGCGGCCACCCATGACCTTCCTTTGGACGGCTACGGCCTCCGCTATAAATTCGGTCTCTTCAAACAGAGCTTCAAGAACGGCTATCAGTGCGAGAAGGCGGACGACTGGCAGCGCTACGGCGACCCCTGGAGCCGCAGGCGTGACGATAAGACCGTGGAGATAACCTTTGCGGATCAGAAGGTAATGGCGGTGCCTTACGATATGCCCATAGTTGGCTACGGCACGGATAATATAGGCACCTTGAGACTCTGGCAGAGCGAGCCCCTCGAGGAGTTCGACTTCAACCTGTTTAACGAGCAGGAATACGATTTGGCAGTTCGCGAAAAGAACAAGGTAGAGGACATCACCCGCGTGCTCTATCCCAATGACAGCACCTACGAGGGAAAGCGCCTCCGCCTCAAGCAGCAGTATTTCCTCTCCAGTGCCTCATTGCAGGATATAATTCGCAGGTATAAGAGAGTGCGCGGCAACGACCTTTCCAACTTTGCCGCCCACTGCGCCATACAGCTCAACGATACCCACCCGACGGTATCCATACCCGAGCTTGTCCGGCTGTTTATGAATGAGGGCATGGACTTTGACGCCGCCTTTGACATTACCCGCAAGACCTTCAGCTATACAAACCATACCATAATGAGCGAGGCGCTGGAGAAGTGGGACTATGACCTGTTCAGGAGCGTGGTGCCGGAGCTGGTGGATATAATATCGCGCATAAACGAGGTGCAGAATTCCGAGCTTAAGGCAAGGGGCGTGAGCCAGGAGCAGATAGACCGCATGCAGATAGCTACCGGCGGTCAGATACACATGGCGCGCCTTGCAGTGTTTGCCAGCACCTATGTGAACGGCGTGGCCCAGATACATAGCGATATACTCAGGCACGATCTGTTTAAGGATTGGTACTCGGTCGCTCCCGATAAGTTCCAGAACAAGACCAACGGCATTACCCAGCGCCGCTGGCTGGGCCTCTGCAACCGTGAGCTTTCCGAGTTCATCACCGAGCGCATAGGCGGCGGCTTTATAACCGACCTGTCCGAGATATCTAAGCTAAAGCAGCATATGTCGGACGCAGATATAGCCGCCTTCAACGCCGTAAAGCAGCAGAAGAAGGCGCAGCTTTCCGCCGTTATCCGTGAGAAGGAAGGCGTGCATATACCTCCGGAGTTCGTGTTCGATGTGCAGGTAAAGCGTATGCACGAGTACAAGCGGCAGCTGCTCAATGCCCTGAGTATAATGGACATCTATTATTCTATCAAGGACGGCAGCCTGGCCGACTTTACCCCCACGGCGTTCATATTCGGCGCCAAGGCAGCTCCCGGCTATATGCGGGCCAAGAGCATAATAAAGTACATTAACGAAGTAGCCAACCTTATCAATTCCGACCCGGATATGAAGGATAAGCTGCGGGTGGTGTTTGTGCAGAACTACAACTGCTCCTATGCCGAGCATATCATGCCCGCCGCAGATATATCCGAGCAGATATCCCCCGCGGGAACGGAGGCGAGCGGCACCGGCAACATGAAGTTCATGCTCAACGGTACAGTGACCCTCGGCACCTACGACGGCGCGAATATAGAGATAGCGCAGGAGGCGGGCGAGGAGAATAACTATATCTTTGGCGCGCGGGTAGAGGAGCTCAACGCCATACGGGATACATATAATCCACGGGAGATATACGACCGTGAGCCCAGAGTGAAGCGGGTGATGGATACACTTGTCAACGGCACCGTAAGCGATGGGGGAACAGGTAAGTTTGCCGAGATATACAACTCCATACTAAACGGGGAAAGCTGGCACAGGCCTGACAATTACTTCCTGCTCAAGGATTTCATGCCTTATATGGAGGCAAAGCTCAGGGCCAACCATGACTACCGGGACCGCATAGCCTTCGGCAGGAAATGTCTTATGAATACCGCTTCAGCAGGCAAGTTTTCCAGCGACCGCACTATCGCCGAGTATGCCAGAGAACTATGGCACATTGATTCGGTAAAATAAACTTATGTTAAACAAAAAGAGCCTGCGGGCTCTTTTTTGTGTTCCGAAACGTGGAATATCATGGCAAAAAGTGCTTTTAATGAGGGATGGTTTAATATATAATTACAAATATACGGCATCGGTCAAACGCATACATATAAACCGAATCTATCGAACAGCTACGGAAGGGGATAAAATCATGGGCAATATCATTGGCATGCTGGCGGGCGAGCTTATGTCCGGCAGCTCGGTAAAGCAGGTGGCAAAGGCTGCTGGCGTAAACGAAAAGCAGGCGGAGAACCTGATGGGCAACGCCATACCGCTGCTGGTGCAGGCCATGTCGGACAATGCCGGCACAAAGGTAGGCGCTGAGTCGCTGTACGAGGCGCTGGGACAGCATAGCAACGGCCTTTCTGCCGCCGAGCAGCTGGACAGAGCAGACCTTGAGGACGGCGACAGGATAATCGGAAAAATATTGGGTGACAACAAGCAGGGCGTGACCGAGGCATTGGCGAAGCAGGCCGGCGTTACAAAGGGCAACAGCGCGAAGATACTGGCGCTGCTGGCTCCCGTAATACTTTCCCTTATAAGCACCGAGACGAATACCAACAATACCTCATCCGGCGGGCTGTCGTCGCTGCTGTCCCTCTTTACGGACGACGACACAGGCCACAGCAACACGCAGACTACCTCCAGCTCTGGCCTCGGAGATATCGGAACGGCACTTCTCATGGGGGCGCTGCTTGGAAACAACAATAACGGCAATAGCGGTTCTGCAGGAGGCAACCTGCTTACCTCCCTCCTTGGCGGCGGACAGCAGCAGGTGCAGCCCCAGCAGCAGTCCGGAGGACTTCTTGAATCATTGTTCGGGGGCGGCATGAGCGGTCAGACTATACAGTCCGGCGGCAGTGGCCTCGACGGAGCGCTGCTCAACAATAACACCAATCCCAACAGCATAAATCAGGGCAGCATGCTTTCCAGCCTGCTTGGCGGCGGCAATAACAGCACATCAAATATGCTGGGCTCTCTTGCAGGATCGCTGCTCGCAGACGCTTTCAAGGGCATGCCGCAGCAGAAGGCGGCTCCAAGAAAGACAGCGGCAAAGAAAACCACGACAGCAAAGCCCGCCGCGAAGAAGACCGCAGCTGTGTCCAAGAAGACTACGTCTGCGAAAAAGACGACGGCAAAAAAACCGGCGGATAAGTAAGCACAAGCAAGACAAATCTGAAGGGAGATAATCAAAAAATGGCAAAGGAAATTAAGCGTGAAGTAGTGAAAGCCTCGGAGACTAAGGCTGAAGCCGAAAAGGCCCCTAAGAAAAAGAAGGTAGATACCGAGACCGGCGAAAAGGAAGTCGTACAGGCCAAGCCCACCGGCAACGCAGTGCTCAAAAGGGTATTCGCCGTAGTGTTCTGGCTCTTGGCCATAGCGGCTGAGGTCGCGGCCATAATGCTGCTCAACGGCTATCTGTACATACCCTACGACCTCAAAACTCTGCTCATCATCGCCATAGCTCTGGATCTTATCTTCGTGATAATCGGTTCACAGTTCTGGAAGAAGGCGAACCATATAAATCCTCCTTCCGAGAAGAATAAGGTATGGTTCTTCCTTTGCAGCCAAATGGGACTCATAGTGGCCGTCATAGCCTTCTGTCCCCTTATCGTACTGCTGCTTAAGAACAAGGATAAGCTGGACAAAAAGACCAAGGTCATAGTTACCGTTATAGCAGCGGTCGCCCTGCTCGTTGCCGGCGCCTGCTCCATAGATTACGATCCCGTATCTCAGGAGTCCCTTGCCGAGGCAAAGAGCGAGGTATCGGAGCTAACCGACGACGGCACCGTATACTGGACACGCTACGGCCGAAGCTATCATTGCGACATAAATTGCCATACCTTAGCCCGCTCTTCTACCCTCTACGAGGGAACCATTGAGGAGGCCTTCGCCGCAAGGCGCAATGACCCCTGCGATTACTGCGCAGGCGGCAGGGAAGCCAAGCTTGCCGAGCGCAATGCTGGCGAGGCAGCCGAGAGCACAGCAACTGACGAGCCTGCTGCCGAGACAGCCGAATAAGCCCTGGATCAAATACTCCCCCGGCGTAAACCGGGGGAGTCAGAGTGTCAAAAAAGTGGCTGAATGCCACTTTTTTGAGTTTTACGGGTTTTGCCTCTCGCATTCGCTCCCGGGCGGCAAAATCCGCAAAGTACGAAAACCTCTGGGTTTTCATCCGTTCTGACGCACATGTCGTCAGAGCCGGATTAAACATAAGGGGCTGCGGCCCCTTATCAACCCTGGGGTTTTTTGACAGACTGACTCCTCCGGCGTAAACCGGGGGAGTATTTTTGTCTATCGATCCATCAGCGTAAACGTCATGCTTATGGGGTTGTGGTCGGAGTAGGCGAAACCCGTGTCTATGGCTTCTGCATGCTCCGCCCTTACGTTGTCAGAGACGATGAAACCATCCACGGTAAGTATGTACTGCTTCGGGTTATATGGGCCGTCCGCGTTGCGGCAGGTGGGGACGGGGCCGTTTTTGCCCTCGGGTACCACCAGTGTAAGGCCGGTATTGGCAAACATGCCGTCGGGTATGGGCTGTGCCCAGGTATAGTCGCCCCCGTTTACGCCGAACACGGCAGCAGAATTGCCGAGCAGGTCCTTGTTGAAATCACCTCCGCCTATGACGTAATTGCCCTTGCCGTACTCGGCGGACATGTCTTCTATGAGCATTTTCAACTGCTCCTCAGCTATCTTGCCGTCGGAGGTGTAGGCGGAGAGGTGCAGGTTGTAGAGCACCAGCTCGCGGCCGTTATTTACGGGTATTCTGGATACGGAGTAGCAGCGGTCCAGATCCACCAGCTTCATAAGGCCCGTCTCTATAGGGAGGCTTATGCGCAATGCGGAAGAGATGCCGGGCATCGAGAAGGTCATGATGCCGGCAAGCGTGCTGCCGTGGGGCTTAATGAAGGGATAGAACAAGAAGGGTGAATTCCAGTTTTCCGCCCAGACGGAACTATAACCGGCAAGTTTCTCAGTGAGGAATTCCCTTTCGTCAAAGTGATAGGTGCGGGTGGCGTTCTGATCCACCTCCTGCAATATGCATATATCTGCGTTCTGGCTATTTATAAACTCAGCTATGTTTTCCATATTGGCTATCAGCCGTTTCTCGGAAAATGCCCAGGATTCTTTGCCGCCGTCCATGAAAAAGCCGTAGTCCGGTTCATACGCACCAAAGCCTATGTTGTAGGAAAGTATGTTGTAAGGGACGCCTGCTGCGGCCGTTTTATCGGCTTCACCCTGAACATCCAGCGGGAGGTTATCCTCCAACCGGCTGTAGGACAGCATTACGTAGGCGAAGTAGCCGAGGAAGAGCAGCACTATGGCTAGAAGTATTACAAGCAGTATTCTGAGCGGCTTTTTCACGACAATAGATCCTTTTCATTATTTTTTGAATAAGTCCTTTACCGAGGACCATATGGTTACGCTCTTTGGTTCATAGGCGGATATCCTTACGTTTTCACCGTCCATGGCTATATGTATGGTGCCCAACTCATCGGTGCGGAACACCCTTACGCCCATATTATCAAGCTTGTTCAGCGTGCTCTGGTGGGGGTGGCCGTATTCGTTGCCCTTCCCAACGGATATCACCGCGTAGTCAGGGTCTGCGGCTGCCAGGAAAGCATCGGAGGTAGAGGAAAGGGAGCCGTGGTGAGCTACCTTCAGCACGGTACATTTGAGCTTGTCCGGCGTAAAGCGTGCGAGGGTGGTGTATTCCGCCGTAAGAGTATCCGGCCCCTCTGCATCGCCGGTGAACAGCATGGATGTGCCGCCGAATTTTACACGGAAGATAGCGCTGTAATCGTTGAGGCTCTTGTATGGAACATCCTCAAACGGCCCAAGCACCTCTATTGAAACATCGCTGTCCCAGGGTATGGTAGGAGTATTCTCCACGGATAGCTTTACTACCTTTACCACCTGCTTATTGAGGGCGGACATCATATCGCGGTATTCGGAGGATTCGTTTGCAACGTCCGGCATGTAGAAGGTATCCACGTCCACGGTACCCAGCACGCCCGCCATGCCGCCTATGTGATCGCTGTGGGGGTGTGTGGCTACGACTGCGTCAAGGTGCTTTATGCCCATATGCTTCAGGAAAGTGCGCACAGAGTACAGGGCGGTGCTTTCGCCGGCGTCTACCAGCATAGTCTTGCCGTTAGGGGATACAAGCAGCATACAGTCCCCCTGGCCTACGTCTATCATATATACGTGCAGCTCAGGCTCTGGCGCCGGGGTAGGCGAAGCGCCGGGTTGGGCAAGGGACGGATTTTGCCCGGAGCCGGGCAGGTTGATATTTATGTCTATCTCCGGCAGCTTTATGTCCGGCAGATGTATATTCGAAAAGTCCAGCTTGGATAAATCTACCTTGGAAAGGTCAAGGCTTCCTGTGTCCAGGCCCCCTTCTTTCATTGCCATGCTTACCACAAGGGCAAAGAGCGCGATAAGAAGCAGCACCACCAGATAACGCATGGCGGTGGCCCTTTTCTTCTGTTTTTTGCTCTTGCGTGCCATATGATAGGCTCCTTTCGTAAATTCATGGGCTTATCGCTATATTGTATATCATAAATCACTTTAGCACCATAGATTGCGTAAAGAAAATAAATATTGACAGAAGGCCGATCTGAATATAGAATATTCAAGGTATTTTTTATCAATATTTGCAGTATTATTGAATATGCTGCGAAGCGGAGGAATCATAAATATGCAGGAACTTGAGCGCATACGCGAGCTTGTTCACGAGATCGCAGGCGTACCTGGAGAGCAGGTAACCCCCGAATCCACAGTCGATTCCCTCAACCTCGATTCACTGGACGTGACAGAGCTCATACTCAGTGTAGAGGACGAATTCGGAATAATAGTGGACGACGAATCGAGCATACACAGCGTTGGCGATCTTCTCTCCATGCTGCAAAAGACGGCTTGATACAACGGAATAAGAAGGGCGTGCCCAAACGGGTGCGCCCTTTGCCGTTATATTGCTATATAACTATTCCGCCATTTACGTTAAGCACGGCTCCGGTTATGAACCGCGCCTTATCCGAGGCAAGGTAGAATATGGCCTCTGCCGCTTCTTCCGGGGTGCCTATGCGGCAAAGCGGAGTTTCGCCGGCCAGAGCCGCCATATCGTCGGTGGACAGCCGGGCGTTCATGTCGGTATCTATCACCCCGGGAGCGATACAGTTAACGCGTATTCCCGAGGGCCCCATCTCCTTTGCAAGAGCCCTGGTGAGGCCGATCACCGCCGCCTTGGAGGCGGAGTACGCTACCTCGCAGCTTCCGCCGGTGACGCCCCACATGGATGAAACGTTGACTATGCTGCCCCTCTTTCGCGATATCATGCCGGGAAGCGCCGCACGGCAGCAGTTATACGCCCCGCCGACGTTTACAGCGAAGGTCCTGCTCCAATCCTCAGGAGAGGTGTCCGTAAAGAGCTTATCGCAGGATATCCCCGCGTTGTTTATCAGGGTATCGACGGGGCCGAAGGCGTCTTCTGCTTTTTTTATCATTTCGGCGCAGCGGGTAAAGTCCGAAACATCGCCCTGTATTGCCACAGCGTGGCCGCCAAAGGACCTGATTTTATCTATAAGGGACAGCGCCTCTGCTTCCGAGCGGTTGTAGTTTACGGCGGTAAGATAACCCTGCCCTGCGAAAAGCAGCGCCGCCGCCCTGCCTATGCCCCTTGAAGCGCCTGTTATGAATACGGTAGGCATTACGGTTCACCTCAAAACATGTGTTTAAATAAGATTAACATATTTTGCGCCCAAACGCTATCCAAAGCGTTGATAAACTTTGCCCCTTGCATTAAAATAGCAGATGGTGAAAAGCAATGTATGAATTTGTGATAAAAAACGGGAACATCATAGACGGAACAGGCAGCGCGGCATATAAGGCCGACGTTGCCATAGCAGACGGCAAAATAGCCAGGATAGGCCACATACCCGAAAGGGCAGCGCACACCGTGATAGACGCGGAGGGCCGGGCTGTTACCCCGGGCTTTATAGACATACACCGCCACGGCGACATGGCGGCCTTTCGGGATAACTTCGGCGCGCTGGAGCTTCATCAGGGCCTGACCACCGTAATAAACGGCAACTGCGGCATGAGCGCGGCACCCGTGGATAAGGGCAACAAAGGTTTGCTCAACTACCTGCGCCCGGTGATAGGGGATATACTCCCATATGTAAGCACCGACACGATGGCAGGGTATTTCAGGTCGCTCGGCAGCATAGCGCTGCCTTTGAACTGCGGAATGCTGGTAGGATGCGGCGTGGTGTGGTCCTCTGTGCTCGGCGGAGAGCACCCGACTGAAGCTGAGACAAAGAAATTTCGCAAAATACTGGAGCGGGAGCTTGCATCGGGAGCCATGGGCGTATCCTTGGGCCTGGGCTACGCGCCGGAGTGCTTCCTTACCACCGATGAGCTTATCAGCGGCCTTGAGCCGCTGCGAAATACCGATATACCCATCACCTTCCATATGCGTCAGGAAGGGGACGGCGTGTGCGACGCCATACGCGAGGTAATAAAGATTGGCGAGGCGCTCCACGCCCACGTACACGTAAGCCACCTGAAGGCAATGGGCAAGCGCAACTGGAACAGCAGGATACCCGAAGGGCTTGAACTTATACGTTCTGCCCGTGAGCGTGGATTGAACATCGCCTGCGACGTTTATCCCTACACCGCCGGTTCGACACAGCTCATGCACATACTGCCCCCTGAATTCATTGAAGGCGGTACGGCGGCAACGATCGAGCGGCTGAAGGGAAAAGCAAACCGGGACCGGCTCCGGGACCGCATGGAAAAGGGCGGCGAGGGCTTTGATAATATCGCCGGCATGGTGGGCTGGGAAAACATAATCATGTCCACCCTGAACACGCCCGCCAATAAGCGCTTCGAAGGCATGACGGTGCAGGATATAGCGAAGGCGCGGGGGACTGACCCCGTAGACTGCGTATGCGACATGCTTATAGAGGAAAACTGTGCCATAACAATGATAGACTTCATTACCTGCGAGGAGGATATCGCCCGGATACTCAACTGCGGCTTCGCCAGCGTGATATCCGACTCCATATACCCCGCATCAGGCAGGCCCCACCCCAGGCTATACGGTACCTACGCCAGAATAATACAGCGATTTGTAGGTGAGCGGCGGGATATGACGCTGGAGGCAGCCGTAAAGGCCATGACGTATACCCCGGCGAAGGCACTGAACATAGCGGACAGGGGGCTGCTCAAGGAGGGCCTCTGTGCAGACGTGAACGTATTCGATCCGGCGGAAGTAAAGGAACGTGGAAGCTATGCGGATCCGGACAAGTGCGCCGCCGGAATGGATTATGTTTTCGTGAACGGGAAGACTGCAATAGCGGCAGGAGAGCTTACAGGGGGCGCTTTCGGGCAGGTAATAAGGAGATAAGGCGCGTATCGGATATGTGCGGGGCGGCGTAAAAAAATATTTTGCAAAAACCTAAAAAATATTTAGGTTTTATGATTGAAATAAAGTCTGAGCCGTTATATAATTATCAAAGGAAACATGGGCAAGCGTCCCAAACAGTAACTCAGTTTATATTTGCTAAAACATACCTCAACCACAGAAAGGAAAAGACAAGATGGATTACGAAGGCGTCAAGAAAGCTGCACAAAGCTATATCCCCGACATGACAAAGTTCCTCAGGGACCTTATCGCCATTCCCAGCGAGAGCTGCGAGGAAGAGGGCGTCGTAAAGCGTACTATTGAAGAAATGAAGAAGCTTGGCTTTGATAAGGCTGAGATAGACCCTCAGGGCAATGCCCTTGGCTGGATGGGTACCGGCGACAAAATCATAGCTTTTGACGGGCATATAGATACCGTTGGCATAGGCAACATCGCCAACTGGGAGCAGGATCCCTACAAGGGCTATGAGACCGATGAGATTATATATGGCCGCGGCGGTTCCGATCAGGAAGGCGGCGTTGTATCTGCCGTTTACGGCGCGAAGATCATGAAGGATCTGGGCCTCATTCCTGAGGGTTATAAGATTCTGGTAGTTGCTTCCGTACAGGAAGAGGACTGCGACGGCCTTTGCTGGCAGTATATCTACAATGAGGATAAGGTAGTTCCCGAGTTCGTGGTATCCACCGAGCCCACCGACGGCGGCGTATACCGCGGCCACCGCGGCCGTATGGAGATAAGGGTGGACGTGAAGGGCATATCCTGCCACGGCTCAGCCCCTGAGCGCGGCGACAACGCCATCTACAAGATGGCGGACATTCTGGAGGATGTGCGCGCACTCAACGAGAACGACGCTGCCGATTCCACCGAGATAAAGGGACTTGTGAAGATGCTGGACGCCAAATACAATCCCGAGCATTGGGAAGATGCACGCTTCCTGGGCCGCGGCACCATCACAGCTTCCCAGATATTCTATACTTCTCCCTCCCGCTGCGCCGTTGCGGACTCCTGCGCCGTATCCCTTGACCGCCGCATGACTGCCGGTGAGACCTGGGATTCCTGCCTCGAAGAAATCCGCAACCTGCCCTCCTGCAAGAAGTACGCAAAGGACGTAAAGGTATCCATGTACATGTATGACCGCCCATCCTGGACAGGCCTTGTATACGAGACGGAATGCTACTTCCCCACCTGGATAAACAAGGAGACCGCAGCCCACGTTCAGGCAGTGGCCGACGCTCACAAGGCGCTCTTTGGCGACCAGCGCATAGGCGCGCCCTCCGCAATGGATAAGCGCCATCGCCCCCTCATCGACAAGTGGACCTTCTCTACCAACGGCGTATCCATTCAGGGCCGCTACGGTATCCCCTGCGTAGGCTTTGGCCCCGGCGCCGAGAGCCAGGCGCATGCCCCCAACGAGATCACCTGGAAGCAGGATCTGGCTACCTGTGCCGCAGTCTATGCCCTCACCCCCACCATGTACAAGGGCGAGAACAAGACCGACGACGTGTGCCAGTTCCGCGCAGGCAAGACCAACAACAACATTCGCTAAAATAATAATTTAAAATATTATTCGGAGGAATAAGATGAGCAACGTTAAACAGTTTACCGATAAGCTGGAAAAGCTGAACTACGAGAATATGTACAATGGCGACTTCTTCCTTACCTGGGAGAAGACTGACGACGAGATCCAGGCCGTATATGAAGTGGCCGACGCCCTCAGGCATCTGCGCGAGAACAACGTCTCCACCAAGATATTCGACAGTGGCCTTGGCATCAGCCTGTTCAGGGACAATTCCACCCGTACCCGCTTCTCCTTCGCTTCCGCCTGCAACCTGTTGGGCCTGGAAGTGCAGGACCTGGACGAGGGCAAGAGCCAGATAGCCCACGGCGAGACCGTCCGCGAGACCGCCAACATGATCTCCTTTATGGCTGACGTTATCGGTATCCGCGACGATATGTACATCGGCAAGGGCAACACCTATATGCACAACGTGGTTGACGCCGTGACAGCGGGCAACAAGGACGGCGTGCTCGAGCAGAAGCCCACCCTTGTAAACCTCCAGTGCGATATAGATCATCCCACCCAGATACTGGCGGACAGTCTCCATGTTATCCACGAGTTGGGCGGCATCGAGAACCTGAAGGGCAAGAAGCTGGCTATGACCTGGGCATATTCCCCCAGCTACGGCAAGCCCCTCTCCGTACCTCAGGGCGCTATCGGCCTCTTCACCCGTCTTGGCATGGATGTGACCCTCGCATATCCCGAGGGCTATGAAGTAATGGACGAGGTGGTGGAAGTTGCCAGGAAGAACGCCGAAAAGGCAGGCAGCAAGTTCGAGATCACCAACGATATGAAGGAAGCCTTCAAGGACGCCGACGTGGTCTACCCCAAGAGCTGGGCTCCATTCAAGGCTATGGAAGAGCGTACCGACCTTTACGGCAAGGGCGACATGGACGGCATAAAGGCTCTGGAGAAGAGGCTGCTGGCACAGAACGCCGAGCATAAGGATTGGGAGTGCACCGAAGAAATGATGTCCCTGACCAAGGAAGGCAAGGCCCTGTATCTGCATTGCCTGCCCGCAGATATTACTGATGTTTCCTGCGAGCACGGCGAGGTGGCCGCTTCCGTATTCGATCGCTATCGCGATCCTCTTTACAAGGAAGCTTCCTTTAAGCCCTACATCATCGCCGCTATGATATTCCTTGCGAAGGTAAAGGATCCTGTAGCAAAGCTGAAGGAGCTTGAGGAAAACGCCAAGAAGCGCCAGAATGTAGACTGATACGATAACCCTCCAATAGAAAAACGCGGGGGAGCATAAAGCTCTCCCGTGTTTTTTTGCGCTTCTTTGGAAATAATAAGGCAAAAAGGAGCGTGATGGATATATGAATCTTAACCGAAAAGGGTACTATACGGCCACTGTGCTGGGTTTGATAATACTTGCCATGGGCCTTGGCATGGGCTGGTTCGCGGGAAGAACAAGTGAGCCGCAGCAGCCGGAGAGTATTACGGTGAAGGAACCAGAGGAACAGGAGGACACGCCTGTTGCCGCAGAGGAAAAGTTCGCCGTTACTACGGTGAACATATTCGAGTGCGGTCACATAATAGAACGGGGCGAGAACGTAACGGCGACAGCCCGAGAGGCAGAAGGGATCATGCAGCAGTACGGCGGCTACAATTATGAGCTAAAGGACGGCAAGATGGCGCTTTACCGGGAGTTCGGCTACTGCTGCCCGGAACACTATTTTACCGGGGAACAAAACGGCAAGATAGCCGTATTCGAGGCAGACCAGCAGAGCTTCGAAAAGACAGAGGTGTGCCTGCTGGACATACCCGCCGGGAGCGAAACGTACGACGAGCTTGCCGCAGGCATGGAGTTTGACGCGCTGGAGGATATAAACCTCTATATTGAAGGAATAGAAGACGCGGAGGGAATGGAAGAAGCAGCGGAGGAATAAGTTGTTAAAATCTGCCGCCCATGGTACAATATATAATGATTTATTGTATTTTTAACGGAGCGGCAGATTTTGATTATTTTGGGGATAGATCCGGGCTATGCAATATTGGGCTACGGCGTGCTGGAGGCCGACGGGCGAAAGGTGCGCCCATTGGACTATGGCGTTGTGGAAACAAAGGTGGGAACGCCTTTCCCCGAGAGGCTGGATATGTTGTATGCCGGCGTAAACGAGCTTTTGCGGCTGTACAAGCCTGACTGTGCGGTGTTTGAGGAATTGTTCTTCTACCATAACGCCACCACAGCTATACAGGTTGGCGCCGGGCGCGGCGTGGCCATGCTGGCGGCACAGCAGGGAGGGATACCCCTTTACGAGTACACGCCCATGCAGATAAAGCTTGCCGTAACCGGAAACGGACATGCGGATAAAAAGCAGGTGCAGCAGATGGTAAAGCTGCTGCTGAATCTCAAGACCGTACCAAAGCCGGACGATGCTGCGGATGCGCTGGGCGCGGCCATATGCCATGCCAACACCTCCGAAGTGTCCAGGGCAGAATTCAGGATAAAGTAAGGGTAAGGCATAATGTACGCATATATAAAGGGCATAGTGGACGAGAAGGGCATAGACAGGGCGGTAGTGGAGGCCGCAGGGGTAGGGTACGAGCTTTTGTGCCCGGACAGTACGCTGCGCGAGATAACCGCAGGCAGGGAGGCAAAGCTTCTTGCTCACTTCAACATAACTCAGGACGGGGTAGCTTTGTACGGCTTCTATACAAAAGAAGAGCGGGAGATGTTCCGCAGGCTCATAGCCGTGAACAGGGTAGGGCCAAAGCTTGCCCTTAGCATACTCAGCAAGCTCAGTCCGCAGGATATCGCCATGGCGATAGTTACCCAGAACGCAGCGGCCTTTGACAGGATACCAGGACTCGGGAAAAAGACCGCCGCAAGGCTGCTGCTGGAACTTAAGGAAAAGGTGTCCGAGGAGGAGATGGCGTCTTCCTCAGCCGCAATTCCGTCGGCTGGCGGCAGCATGGATATGCGTGCAGAGGCCATAGCGGCGCTGGTTGCGCTGGGCTACGACGGTGTAAGCGCCGGGCGTGCAGTATCCGCAGTAGGCGAATGCGGCAGGGTAGAGGATATGATAACCATGGCACTCAGGGAAATGGGCAAGAGGAGCGGCTTTTAAATGGACGACAGACTTATAACCTCTTCCATGACAATGGAGGACGAGCAGATAGAATACAGCCTGCGCCCCAGGTTTCTTAACGAGTACATAGGTCAACATAACGTCAAGGAACACATGCGCATATACATAGAGGCGGCCAAGCACAGAGGGGAGCCCCTGGACCATGCCCTTTTCTATGGCCCGCCGGGTCTCGGCAAGACCACGCTTGCGGCAATAGTCGCAAACGAGATGGGTGGCAACCTGCGGGTAACGTCAGGCCCAGCAATATCCCATGCAGGCGACCTTGCGGCCATACTTACAAATCTCGCCCCCGGTGACGTGCTGTTCATAGACGAGATACACAGGCTGAATTCCAGCGTTGAGGAAGTGCTCTACCCTGCCATGGAGGATTATTCCATAGACATAATAATAGGCAAGGGTCCATCCGCCCACTCTATACGTCTGGATCTTCCAAAGTTTACCCTCATAGGCGCGACGACGCGTATGGGCATGCTCACATCTCCCCTCAGGGACAGGTTCGGCATAAAGGAGCAGCTTGAGCTGTACAACCCGGAGGAGCTGAAGGAAATAATCGAGCGCAGCGCGGATATACTCAACGTTAAGATAGACACAGAGGGCGCCCTTGAGATAGCCTCGCGCTCCCGGGGTACACCGCGAATAGTTAATCGGCTGCTGAAGCGGGTGCGTGATTACGCACAGGTGCGGGGCAATGGCGAGATAGACCTTGAGACAGCCCGGGCTGGCCTGGATATGCTGGCCATAGATGAGATGGGCCTTGACGCTGTGGACAGGCGCATGCTCGCCACCATGATAGAAAAGTTCGGCGGCAGGCCTGTAGGCCTTGATACCATAGCCGCGGCCACAGGCGACGACGCCACCACCATAGAGGACGTGTACGAGCCATATCTCATACAGCTGGGCTTCATCGCGAGAACGCCCCGGGGCCGCGTGGTGATGCCGCTGGGATACCGGCATATGGGTTACGCGCCGCCGGCTGATGTGGGCCAACAGAAGATGAATTTTTGAACCCGATTTTAAAATAATGCTTACGGAGGACTAAACGATGTTCGGCAAGAAGGAGCTTCAGAGGGAACTTGAACAGAAGGAGCAGCAGATACAGGAGCTGAACCGCAGGATCAAGGAATACCAGGACAAAAACGACGCGGTAGTAAGCGCCCTTACGGACGCGAAGTCCGCCGCGAACCGCATAATTGGCGCAGCGGAAGCAAAGCGCGATGATATCATCGCCGCCGCCATGCGCGAAAAGGCCGATATGGAGGCCCAAAGGGACGGAATACTTGACGAAGCCCGGGCGCAGGCCGCGGCTATCGTTGCAGATGCCGAGAAGAGGGCAAAGGCTGCCGAGGAGCAGGCCAGGTACTTCCAGGATTATATCAGGAACACCGCAGATACGGTGCGCCGCCAAGCCGAAAACTACGCCGGCTTCCTTGAAAATTACGAGCATATAGGCGTCGGCCAGCAGCCGGAGACGGAAAAGATAGATACTCCGGACGAGTACCGGAACCCTGCGGAGCTCATAAAGAGCATATACAATATCGAGGGCCGGGAGCTTCCCGATGAGGTGACGAAGCCCGACGCGGGGCAGGAGCCAGAGGAGGAAAAGGTATGGACCGTGGACGAAGTCGTCAGCGAGGAAAAGCATGACGATGACGACGCTGACAAAGCAGATGACGGCCTTGACAGCGAGCTCAACGACATACTGAACGATATATTAAAGCTGGATTGATTGACATAATCTATATGTGATGCTATAATCGACTATATTTAGATAAGGATATTGCGGAAAGCCCGATGCTCCTGCAACTGCGAAAAGAGAGGCTGCCTCACCGGCTGAAAGGGCAGCTGCGCCGTTTTGCATCGGTACCCGTTCCGTATTCCGCAGGGAGGAAATGCCCTGCCGCAGGAGAGCGTTAAGGCCGGCCGAGAACCAATTAAGGTGGTACCGCGGACAAAAAACAGCCGCCCTTATATTCAGGGCGGCTTTTAATTTGTAAATTAAATTTACTTAATAATACCGGAGGAAATTATGGCAAAGAAAGAAAACCAGTTCGTTCAGGAGATTACCCCCCGCGACGTGGATTTTGCGAAGTGGTATACCGATATCGTACTCAAAAACGATATGTGTGACTATACCGATGTTCGCGGCTGTATGGCCATTAAGCCTTACGGCTATGCCGTATGGGAGCTCATGCAGAAAGAAATGGATCAGCGCTTCAAGGATACAGGTCATCAGAATGCATACTTCCCTCTGCTGATACCCGAAAGCATGCTGATGAAAGAGGCGGAGCACGTTGAAGGCTTCGCGCCCGAGGTCGCATGGGTAACACAGGGCGGCAACGAGGTGCTTCAGGAGCGCATGGCTATCCGACCCACCAGCGAAACGATAATCGGCACCATGTATTCCAAGTGGATACAGTCCTATCGCGACCTGCCCGTGCTGTATAACCAGTGGTGCAACGTAATGCGCTGGGAGAAGAGCACCCGCCCCTTCCTCCGTACTTCCGAATTCCTCTGGCAGGAGGGCCATACCGCCCATGAAACCCATGAGGACGCGCAGGAAGAAACCATCCGTATGCTCAACGTATACTATGATTTTATGGTAAATGTGCTGGCAATCCCCGTAGTACGCGGCCGCAAGAGCGAGAGCGAACGCTTTGCAGGCGCAGAGGCCACATATACCCTGGAGGCGCTGATGCATGACGGAAAGGCGTTGCAGATGGGCACCTCCCACAACCTGTCCGATCACTTTGCAAGGAGCTATGATATCAAGTATCTGAGCCGCGAGGGCAAGCAGGAATATTGCTATACCACCTCCTGGGGCACTTCTACCCGCATGATCGGCGGTATGATAATGGTTCATGGCGACGACCGCGGCCTTAAGCTGCCTCCCAAAGTAGCCCCCATTCAGGTAGTCATACTGCCCATCGCCATGCACAAAGAGGGCGTTCTGGAGAAGGCGACTGAGCTGTATAACGAGATAAAGGCATCGGGTCTTCGCGTAAAGCTGGACGACAGCGAGCAGAGCGCGGGCTGGAAGTTCAACCAGTGGGAGATGAAGGGCGTTCCCGCCCGTATCGAGATAGGCCCCAGGGATATCGAGAACGGCGTGGTGACCGTAGTGCGACGCGATACCCTTGAGAAGTTCACCATGCCGATCCAAGGCATAGGAGAAAACCTCGTAAAGCTCATGGCCGATATACATCAGACCATGTATGATATGGCTTTCGAGCACCGCAAGGCTCATACTACTCATGCTGAAAACTTCGGTGACTTTATGGACGGCGTAAAGAAGGGCTTCGTAAAGGCCCCCTGGTGTGCCGATCCCGATTGTGAGATGGAAATAAAGTGCGTTACCGGCGCATCTACCCGCTGCAAGCCCATGGATGAGGATACGTCCGTAAAGCCCGGCTGTAAGTGCGTATTCTGCAACCGCGAGGCAAAGACCATGATGTATTTCGCAAGAGCGTACTAATCTAAGGCAAAAAGCGACATAGCGCCGTTTAGGTGGTTTACGCCTGAGCGGCGCTTTTTAAAACAAGGCCGCGCGGCGGCATAAGCCGATAAAAATGCGGGAAGGGAGCAGGGTATGCAGGTAAAGATGGATATATACGAAGCCATGCGGGCGCGCCATTCCGTGCGGGCGTATGAGCAGGGGGAGATTGAAGGCGAGATCAAGGACATGCTGGAGGATAAAATAGCGGAGCTCAACGGCCGGAGCGGGCTGCATATACAGCTTATCACCCATGAGCCCAAGGCCTTCGACAGCCCTATGGCACACTATGGCAAATTCTCCGGCGTGACGGATTACATCGCGATGATAGGCAAGAAGGACGACGAATTAGAGAAAAAATGCGGCTACTATGGCGAAAAGCTGGTGCTCTTTGCCCAGCAGCTCGGGCTTAACACCTGCTGGGTAGCCGTGAGTTACAAAAAGATAAAGACGGCTTATATGCTGGACGCCGGGGAAAAGCTGTGCATAGTCATAGCGATAGGCTACGGCAAAACTCAGGGCGTGCCGCATAAAAGCAAGGCGCCCTCCGAGGTAGCCGATATGGGCGACGTGCCGGAGTGGTTCAAAAAGGGCGTGGAGGCGGCGCTTTTGGCGCCTACCGCGGTAAATCAGCAGAAGTTTTTCTTTTCCATTGATAACGGCCGGGTGTCGGCAAGGGCGGGAAGGGGCTTTTATTCAAAAATAGACTTAGGCATAGCCAAGTGCCATTTTGAGCTTGGCGCGGGGAAGGAAAATTTCAATTGGGCATAGGCGCGCCCTGCAAGGCTGGCCTATTAGGTATATAATTTGGGCCTTTTACGCGATTTGACTATTATTCACATTGGCGGGCTTTATTTAAAGGGAAGTTTGGAGTATAATACTGATAATGCCAAGGTGCGGCATGGGCAAGGGTTCCTGCCGTATTTTAGTATGTTTGATATTTTAAGAGTAATTGGAGGAACAAAATATGAATAATCCCAGCAGGGTAGCGTTTACTCTGTTCGGACGCGACGTATACTGGTACGGCGTGCTCATGGCTCTGGGCATACTGATAGCAGTATGGCTCACGCTCAAGGAGGGCAAGCGCAAGAGGCTGACCGAGGACGATATACTGGATATGTGCCTTGTGATAATCCCATCGGGCGTGGTGGGCGCAAGGCTTTATTACGTGATTTTCGAGTGGGCGAGCTATGCCTCAAACCCCATACGCGCCCTGTATATATGGGAGGGCGGCCTTGCCATATACGGCGCGGTAATAGGCGGGCTTCTCGGTATGTTCATCTATTCCAAAGTCAGGAAGATACGCTTTCTGAAGCTTGCGGACTGCATAGCCCCCGGTCTGGTGCTGGCTCAGGCCATAGGCCGCTGGGGAAACTTTTTTAATCAGGAGGCCTTCGGCCTTCCCATAAGCAATGGCGAGCTTATGTGGTTCCCCTTTGCGGTGTATATAGAGGGCTACCATACCTTCAACGGCCAGCCCTGCTCCAACCCCTACCATATGGCCACATTTTTCTATGAGTCCGTATGGTGTCTTATAGTGTTTATAATACTGTGGAGCTGCCGCAAAAAATTCAGGCACGACGGCGATGCGATATTATCGTATGCCGCCCTGTACGGCCTTGAGAGGATGTTCGTGGAGAGGCTCAGGGGTGACAGCCTGTATATAATAAAGCCGGGCGGGGCGATAGCCGCAGGCGTGCGGGTATCGGAGATGCTTAGCCTCATAGTCGTAGCCGCGGTAGCTGCCTTCTTCATCATAAGACATTTTAAGGAGAAGAAGCTGGGCAGGCTGATATGGCCCGCGCCGGAGGCTGAACCCGATGAAGGAACCACAGAGGACGAAGCAGGCAATGCCGAGGACTGCGAAAATGAAGAAACCTCCGAAGCTGCCGGAGAAAAGCCGGAAAGTGAAGAGACGGAGCAGAAGGACGGCGCCGGGGACGGGCAGTAAAGCAGAAAAATTCGGGGGGATTGAAATATGCGAAACCTTACCATGATGACGGACCTTTACCAGCTTACCATGATGTACGGCTACTATAAATTCGGCATGACGAAAAACCAGGCTGTGTTCGATGTGTTTTTCAGGACAAATATGCCAAACAGCGGCTATACCATCATGGCGGGCCTTGACACCGCCATAGATTACATAAAGAACATACACTTTGGCCCGGAAGATATAGAATACCTTCGCGGATTGAAGCTCTTTGACGAGGGCTTCCTGAAGGTGCTGAGCGAAATGCATTTTACCGGCGAGGTATATGCCATACCTGAAGGTACGCCCGTGTTTCCCTATGAGCCCCTCGTCCGGGTAAAGGCCCCTATCATGGAGGCACAGCTGGTGGAGACTACGCTGCTCAATATAATCAACCACCAGACCCTTATAGCCACCAAGGCCAGCCGCGTGGTTTACGCCGCAGACGGAGGCGCGGTGCTGGAGTTCGGCCTTCGCCGTGCCCAGGGCCCAGACGCAGGTACATACGGCGCAAGGGCGGCTATAATAGGCGGCTGCAGCTCTACCAGCAACGTGCTTGCAGGCCAGCTTTACGATGTGGCGATCGCAGGCACTCACGCCCACAGCTGGGTAATGAGCTTCCCGACCGAGCTGGATGCTTTCCGCGCATACGCGGAGATATTCCCAGATTCCTGTATGCTGCTTGTTGACACCTACGATACTCTCAAGTCCGGCGTACCAAATGCCATAAAGGTATTCGATGAGCTGAGGGCTAAAGGCCATAAGCCGGTGGGCATACGCCTCGACAGCGGTGACCTTGCCTATTTCTCCAAGGAGGCCCGCAGGATGCTGGATGCCGCAGGCTATCAGGATGCGCGCATATTTGCCTCCAGCGATCTTGACGAATACGTTATTCGCGAGCTGAAGGCACAGGGAGCAAGGATAGACGTATGGGGCGTGGGCACCAAGATGATAACCTCCTATGACTGGCCGGCGCTGGGCGGCGTGTATAAAATGTCCGCCGAGATAGTGGACGGCAAAATGACGCCCAAGATAAAGATAAGCGAGAATCCAGCCAAGCTCACCAATCCCGGATATAAAAAGATATATCGCCTGTACGGCAAGCGGGACAATATGGCGCTTGCGGATATAATCGCCCTTGACGATGAAACCATAGACGACAGCAAGCCTATCAAGCTGTATAACCAGCACCATACCTATCAGACTAAGGTAATACGGGACTTTTATGCGAGAGAACTTCTGGTGCCGGTATTCGTAGACGGCAGGCAGGTATATGAGAGCCCCGACGTATGCTCAATAAGGGAGTACAGCAAAAAGGAGCTGGCTGCATTCTGGGAGGAATACAGGCGCATACTCAATCCTCACACCTACAAGGTGGACATATCCGATAAGCTTTATAATCTCAAGATGGAGCTTATCCATGAGAACAGGGAAGAATATGAGCAAGAGGATTGTTAAGCTGCTTATGGCAGCCTCGGTATGCCTGCTGCTCACGGGCTGTGTGAACACGGTGGCGCATATCGTTCCTTCCGTAACCATTCCGCCGGAGTCTACGCAGCCCCCCGAACCTACCCCAAGCCCTACGCCGGAGCCGGTGCAGGTGGAGGAAATGGCGGATCTCAGCAGCGCATACGATAAAAACGGATTGCTGATAGTGGGCGAAGAGCACTTCCAGCAGTACATATCCTTCAAAAATATTCAGGTGTACGAGCAGTGCGGGGATACATTTATGGATGCCGTTGCGGTGAACGAATACCCGGATACACTGGTATGCGCACTGAACATACGTTTTTTTGATGAGGATGGCACAGAGATAGCATCCGGCAGGGTGCAGACCAGAGACGGCCAATACGTGCTTCGGCTGGAAAATGGCGACAATACTCTGTTTGCCCAGATAGATACAGACATGACACTTACTGATAAGGAGTTCCGGCTGGAGTACAGCGAAGATCTGAACGTGCTGCCGGAATAACGGGAAGATACAGATGGATTACAGAAAAAGCCACAGGATACTTTGGATATGCCTTATAGGGGCGCTGGCGCTTTCGATAATAAACTGCGTGCTGGCATATATAAACGAAAGTGCTGCCATAGTGGGCATAGCGGTAGCGGTGCTGGTGGCAGCTGCCGGCATAATACAGGCTATAAAATTTTTCCGCTGCCCGTATTGCGGCTGCAACCTGTATTTGTGGGGTCAGGGGAGAATGCCCGAATACTGCCCGGACTGCGGAGAACGGTTGATACCGCACAAAAAAAGTTGAGTCGGCTCAATAAAACAGGCGCCGTCCGGGATTGATTTTTATGTATATTGCCGGGCATATATATAAATTTCATTGACTTTGAAAATATCATTTGATATAGTATTTTAAGTAATAGTGGACGAATGCGATTGCTTTGGCGGAAACGCCCGAACATATAAAAATCAAAACTGACAGAATGGAGATAAAACCATGGAAAGAATCAAGACCATCGAGACCCGCAACCTCTGTGAGAGCGCAAAAAACGGCGGCTGCGGCGAATGCCAGACCTCATGCCAGTCTGCCTGTAAGACCAGCTGCGGCGTGGCCAACCAGAAGTGCGAGAATAAGAATAACTAAACTTGGCAATAAAAGTTGCCGCCTGTTCCCAGGCGGCAGTTTTTATGTTACAGCCTAATAGGAGAGGCAATAATGGTTCATCAGTACAAGCTAAACGATTACAATATAGTGCTGGATTCCTGCTCCGGCTCCATACATGTGGTAGACGATGTGGCGTATGACATAATAGCTATGTATCAGGATAACATCCCGGAGGAAATAGTGAAGGCCGTATCCGAAAAATACGCCGGCCGCCAGGATGTAAAGGAGAAGGACATACTGGACTGCATCGAGGACATAAAGGCCCTGATAGCTGCCGGAAAGCTGTTTACACAGGATACATTCTCGGAGATGGCGGGAACCTTCAAGCAGCGCTCGGGCGACGTTATAAAGGCGCTGTGCCTGCACGTCGCCCATACCTGCAATCTCAACTGCGCATACTGCTTCGCCAGCCAGGGCAAGTATCACGGCGAGCGCGCGCTGATGAGCTATGAGGTGGGCAAGCGCGCGCTTGACTTCCTGATGGAGAATTCAGGCAGCCGCACCAACCTCGAGGTGGACTTCTTCGGCGGTGAGCCGCTGATGAACTGGGACGTGGTTAAGCGGCTTGTGAAGTATGCCCGCAGCGTAGAGAAGGAGCGGGGCAAGAACTTCCGCTTCACCCTCACCACCAACGGGATGCTCATCGACGACGAGGTCATAGAGTTCGCCAATAGGGAGATGAGCAATGTGGTGCTGTCCCTGGACGGCCGAAAGGAGATAAATGACGCCACCCGTGTAGATTATGCGGGCAACGGCAGCTATGACCGCATAGTGCCCAAGTTCCGTAAGCTTGTGGAGGCAAGAGGCGGCAAGAACTACTATATGCGCGGCACCTTCACCCACGCTAATCCCGACTTTACCAACGACGTATTCCATATGGCGGATCTGGGCTTTACCGAGCTTAGCATGGAGCCCGTGGTCTGCGCGCCGGACGACCCGGCTGCTCTGACCTCCGACGACCTTGAGATAGTAAAGGAGCAGTACGAGATACTCGCAAAGGATATGCTGCGCCGCGAAAAAGAGGGCAAGCCTATAACCTTCTATCATTACATGCTGGATCTTACGGGCGGCCCCTGCATATATAAGCGCATATCCGGCTGCGGCTCCGGCACAGAGTACATGGCGGTCACCCCCTGGGGGGATCTGTATCCCTGCCATCAGTTTGTAGGCGAGGAGAAGTTCAAGCTGGGCGATATATGGAACGGCGTCACAAACGAGGCGGTGCGAAGCGAGTTCCGCTCCTGCAACGCATACGCCAGAAGCGAATGCGCGGATTGCTGGGCCAAGCTTTACTGCTCCGGCGGCTGCGCCGCCAACGCTTATCACGCTACGGGCAGCATACGCAGCGTATATCCCGCGGGATGCGAGCTGTTCAAGAAGAGGATAGAGTGCGCAATAATGATGAAGGTCGCACAAGAGGATATGTGATGGACACTCCCATACTCGACTTTCTCAGGCAGTACTCGGAACATGACTGGGTGCGCTTCCATATGCCCGGCCATAAGGGCAAGGGCATGCTGGGCTGCGAAAAATGGGATATAACCGAGGTGTACGGCGCAGACGCGCTGTACGAGGCTGACGGCATTATTGCCAAAAGCGAGCGCAATGCGGCGGAGCTGTTCGGCACGCAGCGCACCTGCTATTCTACCGAGGGCTCCAGCCAGTGCATACGGGCAATGCTGTATCTCGCCCTCAACAACAGGCCGAAGGGCAATTCAAATGTGATAGTGGCTGCCCGCAATGTGCACAAGACCTTTGTATATGCCGCGGCTCTCCTTGATATAGAGCCGGTATGGCTGTGGCCGGAGAGCAGCAGTTCTCTCTGCGGCTGTCCGGTGACGCCGGCAATACTGAAGGAAACACTTAATAAGCTTGATGCTCCGCCTGCCGCCGTGTATGTAACCAGCCCCGATTATCTGGGCGAAATGGCGGATATGGGAAACCTTGCCAAAGTGTGCCACGACAGCGGCACGATACTTCTCGTTGACAATGCCCACGGAGCGTATCTGAAGTTTCTGCCAAAATCGCTGGACCCGCTGGACCTCGGCGCGGACATGTGCTGCGCATCGGCCCACAAAACGCTGCCTGTGCTTACAGGCGGCGCGTACCTGCATATAAGCAGGCGCCTGCCTGCACGCTATGCCGATCAGGCAAAGTCGGCATTGGCCCTCTTCGGCTCCACCAGCCCGTCATACCTTATAATGGCCTCGCTGGACGCCTGCAACAGCCTTCTGGCGGGAGATTACCCAAAGAGGATAGCGGAATGGGCAGGGAATATGGACTGCCTTAAACGGCGGCTCGGGAGCCGTGGGTGGAAAGTGCCCCAAAGCGACCCCCTTCGGCTGACCGTACGGGCTACGGAGAGCATGAGAGGCACGGACATAGCGAAGCTGCTGCGCGGCGGGGATATAGAGTGCGAGCATGCGGACGCCGGCTACGCGGTACTCATGACTACGCCCAACAATACTTTAGAAGAGCTGTACAGGCTGGAAAAAGTGCTTGGCGAGTGCCGCAGCAGACCAGCAGAGCAAGAGCTGCTGCCCGTTGCCAAGGCGGAAAGGGCTATGTCGGTCCGGGAGGCGTTTTTCCGGCCCCACGAGGTGATACCGGTAAGCGAGGCATTGGGCCGTATATGCGGCGCTCCTGCCGTGTCCTGCCCGCCTGCGATACCCATTGCGGTGTCCGGCGAGAGGATAGGCAGGGAGGCCATTGAACTGTTTGAATATTACGGCATAAATGAAGTAGACGTAGTTAAATAATGAAAAATGCGGCACAGTTTGAAATGTGCCGCACTTTTGCTATTTCTTGTCAGATAAAAAATTTTCGTTTCACGCTTTCCCTAAGAGGCGGACAGCAGGCGATGATGATGAGAGTGAGCCCTAATATAAGGCAGCACGCCAGGGGATATATGGACCATATCAGGCTGTCGTGGAGGCTGAAGGTGTAATTGAGCAGGTATTCCACCAGCACCATGAAGCCGCCTGTAGCTATGAGAGTGCCGGCGATTATATATAGATACCCGCGGCGCAGATAGTACATCAGCGCCACCGCGCCTACGGCGATTATCATCAGTCCCCCGGTGACGGGGAATGCGAAGGACAGGAACCAATGGCCGCCTGTGGCGAAGTTTATATAGAGCAGGTATAGGCCTGCGGCGATAAAGTCCGCCGCTACGAACACCACAGGTATGGGGCGCCTGAACCACATTGGCAGTACGACTATCACATAAAACACCGTCAGCGCGCCGCCTACGTAGCCGGACCAGAGTATTCTGCCGTTGATCTTCCAGTCGCACAGCAGCGACGTAGCGAGGGGCAGCAGAAACAGCATGGTAAGTATGAACAGCAGGCCGGACCGGCTGGCGGTCTCCTGAGGTTTCCGGTCAACGGGGTACGGCTTTTCGCCGTCCGGACGCTTTATATACGGGTGAAACACCACAGTGCCGCAAAGCGGGCACTTTTCCTCGCTGTCGCTCAGCTCAACTCCACATTTTATACAATACAAAGCTCATGCCTTCCTTTCCTTGAACTATGGCTGGTTGCTTTCGGCCTTTACGTGAAGGCCCTGATCCTGAAGCACCCGGAAAAAGTGCAGTTCCAGCTCAGGCTCCGTTATGTTGCGTATCATGTTGATATACATGGTGCCGTTATATGACAGCACGCCGCAGTTGTGGGGCGCCCGGGCCTGCACGCCTATTATGAAGTCCATGCGGCTTATGTAGGGGCGCATAGCCTGTGGTACGGTAACATTGCCGAGGTTTGAGAGGCAGAGGCAGGACTTGCGCTCACCTACCGCGTCAAATACGGCCTTCATGGCAGCGTTTTTTATGAACAGCGGCATCACCTTTAAGATAAAAGCCTTTTCACTGCTGACGTTGGCGGCTATACGAGTACCCATGAGCTTTGCGGTGCAGTCCAGCCCCATGCGGTGATGGACTACTGAGCATATCTCCTTAAAACTGTAATCGCCAAGCTGAGGGTCTATTTCGGGGGTGACGTACAGGGCGAAGTTGCGCAGGGTTCTGCTCGGGAAAAGCTTTCGGAGGTTTACTGGTATAAGCACCTTTACGGGGCGCCTGTGCCTGCGGAAATGTACCTTTTCCGCCTGCAGGTCGAGTATGGCTTTCATCATAGCAGCGCAAAGGAACTCTGTAACGGTGACCCCGTACTCCTTTGCCTTGCCGCGCACGGACTCCGCATCCAGCATGAACGTCACAAGATTCAAAAATCCGTCGGGCTCCGGGGTACCTGAGAGGTGATACGCTGTTTTTTCCCGTCGGCTTGCCCGCACGTCCCCGGCAAACCTGAGAAAGCTGTCCTCCAGCTCCTCCTCGGAGGGCTCCTCCAGCCTGCCCAGAACACCGTCCTCCTTAGGTACATTGAGGCCGTGCTTCTGGTATAGGTATTCGGCCAGCAGTGTCTTGAGGAATACCAGCGCGCCGTTGCCGTCGGTTATGGCGTGGAAAAACTCCACGGCTATGCGGTTCTTGTATACTATAACCCTGAAAGCGCACTCGCGAACTTCTTTAAAGGGCACGTGGGCCAGCGGACAGGCTTTTTCGTCGCGTATGGCGGGGGCCTTGGAAAGCTCCTCAAGGTAGTACCAAAATGTGCCCCTGCGCAGCCGCACCGCCATGGAGGGGAAGCGGCGCACAGTCACATCGAGGGCGGATTGCAGCACCGGCCTGTCTACGGGCTCGCTCAGGGTGGCCGAGAGCCGGAAAAAGTTGTTCCAGTTCCTGCGCCGGGCGGCTGGGTATATCTTTGCCGCGTTGTCCAGACGCATCCAGCGTAGCTTGCGTTCAGGACAGAGGCGTTTGTTCAAAAACTCGTTTATCGTGGCAAAATCGTCCTGATTTTCCTTTAACTGGTACAGCACATAGGCATGCCAGCGTTCCGGGGCGATATGCAGACTGCTCCTGCAGCCGCATTGCAGCAGCCTTGAATGGAGCCGCCGGGAGTCGTCAAGCAATATCTCGTCGCCGCCTGCGAAAATGAGAGAGGGCGGCATGCCTGTAAGGTCGCCGAATAGAGGGGACAGCAGCGGGTCCAGCCTGTCGCGGCCGGCCGCGTAGCACTGGGCGTAAAACTCAAGAACCTCAGCTGTGAGAGAGGGATCGTTGTCGCGGTTCGTTTCGTAGCTTTCGCCGGAAGCTGTGAGGTCTGTCCAGGGGGAAATGGCAATGATCCCGCAGGGCATGGCCATTTTAAGCTCCTTGAGCTTTAAGCAGAGGGCGTAGCAAAGGCCGCCGCCTGCACTCTCGCCGCAGAGCATTATGTGATCCCCACCGTAGCCCTTGCTAATGAGGTATCTGTATGCCTCCAGCGCGTCGTCGAGTGCGGCGGGGAAGGGGTGTTCAGGAGCGAGCCTGTAGGCGGCACAGAACACGCGCACGCCCTCTTCATCTGCAAGCGTTGCGGCGAAGCCCTTGGCGTAGTCGAGATCGCCGCAGGTATAGCCGCCCCCGTGCAGGTAAAGTATGACTCCCTGACGGCGCTCGTCCCGCGGTATGACCCATGCGCCCTCGAAGCGGTCGAAGGGATGATCACGCACCTTAACGTCCTTTTTATGTATGGCTTCCATAAGCTCGCCAAGCTTGTCCTGTCCCCGGCGTATGGTTTCCAGTGAGCAGCTGGCAACCAGCGGCTTAAAGAAATTCAATTGAGAATGCACAAGTTTTGCCGGCAGTCCCATAGTAAGTTCCTTTCCAAGGGTGTTATCTTAACAATTTATTATAGCATATAGCACCAATTTTATATAGACTTTACCCTAATGTGAAAAAATAGACAGCATATAAAGAAACGAAAACGCAATAAGGGTTGTCTTTGGCAAAGCTTGACAGACGTCTCTATAAAAAGTTATACTTTTTTATATAATCATAAATGATTGATTCCCTATTTATTAAGAATATGAGGATAAAGGCCATGAAGATAAGCGAAGGTTATATGCCTTTTATGGGACACCATACCTATTACAGGACGGTTGGCGAGCGTACTGACAAGGCGCCGCTGATACTCCTGCATGGAGGCCCCGGTTCTACTCACAATTATTTCGAGGTGCTGGACAGGGTGGCGGAGGAGGACGGCCGTATGCTCGTCATGTACGACCAGATAGGCTGCGGCAACTCATACGTCGACGGAAGGCCGGAGCTATGGACGGCCGAGACATGGGTAAATGAGCTTATCGCGCTGAGAAAGCATCTGGGACTGGACACATGCCATCTGCTGGGCCAGTCCTGGGGCGGTATGCTGCTGTTGACCTATATCTGCGGCTATGAACACTCAGGCGTAAAGAGCGGCGTACTTTCCAGCACGCTGCCGGCAAGCTGGCTGTGGGGCATTGAACAGGCACGCATGATAAAGGAGCTGCCGGAGGAATATCAGGAGGCCATAAAAACGGCTACCGAGACCGGTGACTATTCCAATGATATATACCAGAGGGCGGAGGAAGAGTATATGCTGCGCCACGCTGCGGGCAAGCCCGATCCCGATGGGCCTGAGTGCCTGCTGAGGAAGAAAAGGACAGGCCGGGAGAGCTATGTCGTTGGCTGGGGCCCTAATGAGTACACCCCAATGGGTACGCTGAAGGATTACGATGTAATAGACAAACTCAAGGATATAAAGGAGCCCTGCCTCGTGATCAATGGCGGCAATGACCTTTGCACACCGTATGTAGCCAAGGTGATGTACGACAATATACCAAACTCCAGGTGGGAGCTGTTCAGGGAGTGCCGCCACATGTGCTTCGTTGAGGACAACGACCATTATGTTGAGGTGCTTAAAGAGTGGCTCAACGAGAAGGATTGATTCAATTTGGCTTATAAAAAATGACCTCGCCTTTATGGGGCGGTGTCCGTAAAACAGTATTGAGTACGCCCGAAGAATCCTAAATTTTTTCGGGCGTTTCCCTGTGTGGCTGGTAGACTTTTTCATATTTTACTAATATACTTTATTCAGCATTCAGCGAAGAGTGAGGTAAATTATAATTTTGTGAGGTGTTGGCATGAGTGAATTTATGATATTAGCGATTGTATTTATTTCAATGTTGGTTTTGTTTTATTTTTTATGGGTCAACGGATATATGATTTTGAACGCAAAACGAGCCTTATTATTTGTTGGTTCACTCAGAGGGAAAAATAAATGCGAAGTTTCTTTTTCATCTTGTAGCGGATATGTAAAAAAGGTAATAAAATTTAACGAAAGTCGTGAATATACTTTTAAGTTGGATGGCGATGTCTCAAAAGGAAGTATCCATGTTATTGTAGAAAATAAAAATAAAGAGACCATATTAGATTTGACACCAGAGATAAAAACCGGTATGTTGACTGTCGATGAAAAATGTAGATATTATCTAATGCTTAAATTTGAAAAAGCAGATGGCAAGATTAAGTTACAATGGGATTAGTGGGTATATAGTTTATAAAATCATCACTTTTCAAATCGGAATTTGCGGAGGTATATATGAAAAAGATAGTGACACTTTTACTGTTTATGGTTTGTTTTTGCGGATTAGTTGGATGTGGAGTAAAACCTGTATCGGATGCTAAAATCAATTATGGCTCATCGTCTATCTATTCAGAAGAAGATATGAATGCTGCTATCGAGTTAATTAAAGAAGAGTTCTCCACATGGGAAGGATGTGAATTACACGATATTTTCTATTCTTCTGATGATGAAGTGAATGAAGAGAATATTGCTTGGATGAATGAGTTGGCAAAAGGTCAAAATCTAAGCCCAGATTTTACACAGTGTATTATGTTTAAAAGTAATTTTCATTCGCCGAAAAATGGTGGTGGAGCATGGAATGCAGATGAAGAATATACAGATTGGCAATGGTGGCTTGCTCGTACAGAAGGCGGAGATTGGAAACTGCTTACATGGGGATATTGAAGCTAACAAATCCCAGTTTGTAGGACTGTTGAAAAACCCTTTAGGAACGAAGGACGCACTTCTATACTCTCCTGCCGGAAGTATCAGTGCGTACAGTCAAGTCAGCAAGCTGTCGGGGCGGAGCTTCATTCTCTGTCAGCAGAAGAAAACCGGCTGACTTCGAATGCTGCGTCACCTCGTTCCGTCAAGACGGCTGCACCCCCTTGCGCCGCTAAAGCGGCTATAAGGCGAGGACATTTTTTATGAAGTGCTATTCAGTTAAAAATAGTCAGTACCTTAACGATGTGACTTAATCCGACAAAAGACAAACCAAAAAGTGAGATTTTTATATTGTTCACGGGGGCTTTTTAATTTATAATGTGAAAAATATGGCGCGCGATAAAACCGCGGCACCTATAGGGAGAATTGCCATGAAAACCATATTGGTTCTGGGCGGCGCCGGCTACATCGGCAGCCATACCGTGTACGAACTCATAGACGGCGGATACGACGTAGCTGTGGCGGATAACCTTGAAACGGGATTTATAGAGGCGGTACACCCAAAGGCGAGGTTCTATAAGGGCGATATACGGGACAAGTCATTCATAGATTCCGTATTTGACGCCGAAAAGATAGACGCAGTGATACATTTCGCCGCTAATTCCCAGGTGGGCGAGAGTATGATAAAGCCCCTGAAATACTATGAAAACAACATGGGCGGTACACGAACCATGCTGCAATCCATGGTAGAGCACGGGGTGAAGTACATAGTATTCTCATCTACAGCCGCCATATATGGCGAGCCTGAGCGCGTGCCAATAATGGAGAGCGACCCGACCCACCCTACCAACTGCTACGGCGAAACCAAGCTTTCCATGGAGCGAATGTTCCACTGGGCCTCTGTGGCCCACGATATACATTTTGTGGCTCTGCGCTATTTCAACGCCTGCGGGGCGCACCCCAACGGCAATATAGGCGAAGCTCACGACCCCGAAACGCACCTTATACCAATAGTCCTGCAGGTGCCTAACGGACAGCGGAAGACCGTGAACATATTCGGCGACGATTACGGTACTCGCGACGGTACATGCGTGAGGGATTACATACATGTGTGCGACCTCGCATCGGCCCATGTGCTGGCTGCTGAGTATCTTATGAACGGCGGCAAAAACGACGTGTTTAACCTTGGAAACGGCGTGGGCTTTACCGTAAGGGAGATAGTGGATGCGGCGGAAAAGGTAGTAGGTAAGCCCATAGCGTGCGAGATTGCATCCCGCAGGGCGGGCGACCCCGCGCAGCTTGTAGCTTCCAGCGAAAAGGCTAAGACAGTGCTTGGCTGGAAGCCCAAATACGATGATATAGATACAATAATCTCCACGGCGTGGCTCTGGCACAGCACCCACCCCTGCGGCTACAAGGCTTGATGAGGCGGCATATGGATGAAGAGTATCGCTTTTCCGCTCCCGGACGTGTAGAGATAGGCGGCAACCATACCGATCATCAGCACGGCCGTGTGCTTGCAGCCGCCATAAACCTCGAGTCAAAGGCCATAGTGCGCAGGAACTGCGAGGGTAAAATACGCGTGATTTCAGAGGGATATGACCCTGTAGAGATAGACGTATGGGATCTTGGGGTGCACGAGGAGGAGAAGAACACCACCGCGGCGCTGATACGGGGCGTAGCAGCGGCATTTACAGAGTGCGGCTGTAAGCTTGGCGGTTTGGATGCGAAGGTAAGCTCCACGGTGCTGCCCGGCTCCGGCCTTTCCAGTTCAGCGGCGTTTGAGGTGCTCATTGGCCGCATATTAAACGGCCTGTTCTTTGAGGATAAACTTACGCCGGTTCAAATAGCACAGATAGGCCAGTATGCCGAGAACGTGTATTTCGGAAAGCCCTGCGGCCTTATGGATCAGACTGCCTCAAGCGTTGGCGGCCTGGTCTATATAGACTTCAGGGACCCGGCGCATCCGGTGGTGGAAAACGTGGAGTATGACTTTGACGGCTGCGGTTATACACTTTGCATAATAGACAGCGGTGCCGACCACGCGGGCCTGACGGAGAATTATGCTGCCATACCAGGCGAACTGCATAAGGTATGCCGGGTCTTCGGCAGGGAATACCTGAGAGATGTGGACGAAAGCGAGTTTTATGCAAGACTTCCCGAAGTACGCAAGGTGGCGGGTGACAGAGGGGCGCTCCGTGCCATGCACATATTTGACGACAGCAGGCGCGCAGCGGAGCAGGTGGCGGCACTTCGAAATAACGACTTTGACCACTTTCTTAAGCTTGTGAACGACTCAGGCGATTCCTCATGGAAGTACCTGCAAAACGTGATCCCCTCAGGCAGCAGGGAGCATCAGAGCATGGCTTTCACTATAGCCCTTTGTAAGAAACTGCTTAATGGCCGCGGCGCGGTACGCGTACACGGCGGCGGCTTTGCCGGAACGGCGCTTGCTTTCGTTCCGGACGGCGAGTTCAATAAGTTCAGCGAGGGCGTAGAGAGGGTGCTTGGCGCGGGTTGCTGTCATAAGCTCAGCATAGCGAAATAACGGGGTATTACGTAGATACAGCAGGGAAAAACACAAAAGCATTAAAGAAATAGGAGCCTCGGGCGGGAGAATATGTGAGCGCGGCAGGGTGCTGTCTTATCCGTCCGGCATTTGACGGAGGTCATCATATCCTGTATAATATCATTGGCAGGTGAGCGTAGAGAGTATCATTTTGTTGTGCCTCTAATCCGATCCTTGACCTTGTTTTGCAAATATCCTATAATGATCTCATGCGAATGTGGTGGAACGGCATACACAGCAGACTTAAAATCTGCCGGCGAAAGCTTGCGGGTTCAAATCCCGCCATTCGCACCACGAAAATACCCTAAATCTCTAAGGATTTAGGGTTTTATTGTGTCAGAAGTACTCGTTAATAGTGACACTTTTCTGTGGGGGTGACCATTTTATGCAGGGGTAAATGAATACGAATATCCGTATACATTGAACGATATATGGCAAAACGTGATAGCGTCCACGCCTCAAGATACGATCTCGAATTTTGCCGGACTTAAAGGCTTTTTCTATAATATAATAATAGATTAAAGAATTATTTTGACATGGGGCATTGACTTTTTATTGGCAAAATGCTATTATAATAACAACAAAACAATCGTATCTGGGTGTGGCGCAGTTTGGTAGCGTGCTTGAATGGGGTTCAAGAGGCCGGAAGTTCAAATCTTCTCACCCAGACCAGAAACAGTCCATAGGCGATATGGGCTGTTTTTTATATGTACATATTTTAGATAAATAAAAAAGCGGGAGCTGACTCCCGCTTTTGCACGATTTCGGTTAGTACACTTTTTTTGCGTATAACTTCTTGATGACCACAAGGGTCAGCAGCATCAGCGCTATGGCTATTGGCAGGCAAATCCAAGCGATGCGGACGAAGCCTGCTATTATGTAGGATACGAATGACACGGCGGCACAGGTAATGGCATAGGGCAGCTGAGTGGATACATGCATTACGTGATCGCATTGTGCGCCCGCGGAGGCCATTATGGTGGTATCGGAGATGGGTGAGCAGTGGTCACCGCATACAGCGCCTGCCATGCAGGCAGAGACACATATGACGCCTATGGGGTCAGTGATGGGGAATACCTCCAGTGTTATGGGGATAAGTATGCCGAAGGTACCCCAGCTGGTACCCGTAGCGAAGCTGAGGAAGCAGCCGATGAGAAATACTATGGCAGGCAGGAAGGACTGGAAGCTCTGGGCAGAACTCTTTACGGCAGAAGCTACGTATGCGCCAGCGCCGAGGGAATCGGTCATTGCCTTGAGGGACCAGGCGCAGGTCAGTATCAGTATTGCTGGGACCATGGCCTTGAAGCCTTCGGGCAGCATGCCCATCATTTCGGAGAAGCTCATAAGCTTGCGCAGCTGATAAAATACGATGGTTATGACGAGGGCGAAGGAGGAGCCCAGCATAAGGCCTACGGAAGCGTCGGAGCCTGAGAAGGAGGTGACTATGTTGTGATAACCTTCTCTGGCAGGGTCAAAGAATCCGCCGGAGTATATCATGCCGGTGACGCAGGCTACAATTAGCACGATTATTGGCAGCACAAGGTCTATTACACGGCCGTTAGTATTGGCCTCAGTTGCTTCGGCGGAAGCATAAGGGTTTTTGCCGGAGAAGAGGTCGCCATTCTTAGCGTTAAACTCGCATTTGCCCATGGGGCCGAAGTCAGTCTTCAGCAGCACCAGCCCTATCATAAGTGTGATGGTGAGAAGGGCATAGTAATTGAAGGGAATTGCCTTGATAAAAAGGGTGAGTCCGGAGCCGTCCTCCACGTATGAGGAAACGGCGGCAGCCCATGAGGAGATAGGTGCGATAATGCACACAGGAGCCGCGGTGGCATCTATAAGATAAGAAAGCTTTGCGCGGGACACGTTGTGCTTATCCGTCACGGGGCGCATTACGGAACCGACGGTAAGGCAATTGAAGTAGTCGTCTACGAATATAAGTATGCCGAGGGCTATGGTAGCCAGCTGCGCGCCTGCGCGGGACTTTATGTTCTTGGCGGCCCAACGGCCGAAGGCGGCGCTTCCGCCAGCCTTGTTCATAAGGCATACCATGACGCCGAGTATGACCAGGAATACCAGTATGCCGACATTATAGGAATCGGACAGTACGGATACTATGCCGTCGTTGAAAACGTGCAGAATTGTACCTTCAAAGGAGAAGTTGGAGTAGAGCAGGCCGCCTGCCAGTATACCCACGAACAGGGAAGAGTAGACCTCCTTCGTTACCAGTGCCAGAGTAATGGCGATTACGGGCGGAAGAAGGGCCCAAGGAGTGTTGTAGAAGCGCTCCGTGCCAAGCTCAGCGCCTTGGGTGGCGAAAGCGGCTATGCAGAGCACTATCAGCGTAATGGCCACCATTATGATAGTAGGCAGCGTCTTGCGGGTAGATAGTTTCATTTGGTTTTCCTCCATAAAGATCGAGTCAAAAAATAAAGAAGCCATGATCTTTGTGAACCGCAAAAATCATGACTAAAAATACATCAAATATAAATTATATTATACCGTGCATACCATGACAGCGCTCCACTTTTACGTGACAGTCCAGAGGATATTCTCCCACTGGCCCAGCGCCGGCATTCAGGCATTATGCCGGTACTTCGGCAAAGGACCCTTTCCGCCCCGCGGTGCCTGCCGCTCGTGTGTAGGGCCTAATAATGTCCTCTGCGCCTCTATCATTGCCATATACAATTATAGTAATAAAAATACATATGTCAACAAGTAATTTACAGTTCGTTAGGCCCTGTGTTACAATTTACGTGTAAAGTTTTTATATGTTTTTGAGTGGGAGACAAAATGAAGATAAAGACCGTCTATATGGACATTGAGGAAGTGCTGGCACAACCGGTACAGCAGCACGTATATCCTAAACGGCCAAATATATTTTTCAGAATGCTGCTGCGGGCGGTATCCGCGCCGGATCTGAAAGCAACAAATTTTAAATACCGTGAATTTGAAATGGAAAAGCTGGGGAAAAAAGAGCCGTGCTTGGTACTTATGAACCATTCGAGCTTTATAGATCTCAAGATAGCCTCTACGGTGCTTTACCCCAGACCCCTAAATATTGTCTGTACATCCGATGGCTTTGTGGGCAAGGAGCGGCTTATGAGAAGCCTGGGCTGCATACCTACCCGCAAGTTCGTAACGGATACCCAGTTGGTACGGGATATGATGTTTGCACTGAAAAAGCTGAAAAGCTCCATACTTATGTATCCCGAGGCAAGCTATACATTTGACGGTACCGCTACGCCGCTGCCTGCGGGCCTGGGCAAGTGCGTCAAACTCATGGGAGTGCCTGTGGTGATGATACGCACCTACGGCGCTTTCGCGCGGGATCCGCTCTATAACGGTTTGAGGCTGCGCAAGGTAGACGTATCTGCCGATATAAGCTACATACTTTCTCCGGAGGACATAAGGACAAAGACGGCCGAGGATATAAACGGTATACTTTACGAGCAGTTCTCCTTCGACAACTTCAAATGGCAGCAGGAGAACAACGTTAAAATAAGCGAACCTTTCCGCGCCGAGGGGCTGAATCGCGTACTGTACAAATGCCCGCACTGCGGTGCGGAGGGCTCCATGGAATCCGGTGGAGCAGATATACTGTGCAATGCCTGCGGCAAGGGCTATACACTTACGGAATACGGCTTTATGGAAGCAAAGGAAGGAAAGACGGAATTTCCTCACATACCCGATTGGTACGCATGGGAGCGGGATTGCGTGAGGCAGGAAATTTTGAAAGGCAGCTATAAGCTGGACGTTCCAGTGGACATATACATGATGGTAAATACCAGAAAGGTATACGGTATAGGAGAAGGCAGGCTGACCCATGGTGAAAACGGCTTCCGCCTTACTGGCTGCAACGGAAAACTGGATTATCATCAGCACCCGCTGGCCAGCTACAGCCTGTATTCGGATTATTTCTGGTATGAGATGGGTGACGTCATATGTATAGGGGATGCGGCGGCGCTGTACTACTGCTTCCCAAAGGGCTGTGGTGATATAGTTGCAAAGACGCGTCTGGCAACAGAGGAGCTTTACAAGATAAAAAAAGCTGCGCAATAGAGAATAATAAACCGAGGCTGTTAAAAAAGTGGCATTAAGCCACTTTTTTAACAGCCTCGGCTCAGTGTATTTTGATTTGGCCTAGCCGCCAAGATATGCTTTCTTGACGGCGTCGTTGTGGAGAAGTTCGTCCGCATCGGAGGAGAGGACTATCCTGCCGGTTTCCAGAACATAGCCCCGGTTTGCGATAGAGAGAGCCATTTGTGCATTCTGCTCCACAAGGAGGATAGTAACGCCGGACTGGTTCAGCTCCTTTACTATGTCGAATATCTGGTCGACCAGTATAGGTGCGAGGCCCATGGAGGGCTCGTCAAGCATCATGAGCTTGGGGCGGGACATGAGAGCTCTACCCATGGCAAGCATCTGCTGCTCGCCGCCGGAGAGAGTACCCGCGACCTGTTTGCGGCGCTCCTTAAGGCGGGGAAAACGCTCATAGACGTGCTCTATGGCAGCGTTGACAGAATCATTGGGCTGTGTAAAAGCGCCCATTTCCAGGTTTTCCTCAACGCTCATGCGGGAGAATACCCGCCGCCCCTCAGGAACGTGCGCTATGCCCATCTCGACGATCTTGTGCGGCGGTGCCGACTTCAGATTATGATCCTGAAATGAAACGCTGCCGGTCTTTGTGTGCAGAAGGCCGGATATGGTCTTCAGTATGGTGGACTTGCCGGCGCCGTTTGCTCCTATCAGAGTCACTATCTCGCCTTCGTTTACCTGGAAGCTTACATTCTTTATGGCATGTATCGCGCCGTAATATACGTTGATGTTGTCAACCTTAAGCATTTTTTGCCTCCTTGCCTCGGCCCAGGTAAGCCTCTATGACGAGCGGGTTGGACTTTATCTCGTCAGGTGTGCCCTTAGCGATTATTTTGCCGTAATTCAGAACCGCGATTCCCTCGCAAATGCCCATGACCAGATTCATGTCGTGCTCTATGAGGAGGATAGCCAGATGGAAGGTATCGCGTATCTTCTTTATGTTCTGCATAAGCTCCGCAGTTTCGGAGGGGTTCATGCCCGCGGCAGGCTCATCCAGCAGCAGCACCTTGGGGCTGGTGGCCAGAGCCCGGACTATCTCAAGCCTTCGCTGAGCACCGTAGGGCAGGGAGCCGGACTCCCAGGAAGCCATGTGCTGCATGTCGAATATGGAGAGCAGTTCCATTGCGGTTTCGTGGGCCTTCTTTTCGGCGGACCAGTAGGACGGGAGCCGCAGCATGCTTGCAGCCAGGGAGGACTGGCAGGCGTTGTGCAGGCCTATCTTTACGTTGTCCTCGACGGAAAGCTTGGAGAACAGGCGGATATTTTGGAAGGTTCGGGCAATTCCCAGCTGGTTGAGCTGCCAGGTTTTTTTCCCGCGGGTGTCTATGCCGTCTATCAGTATGACGCCGTGGGTTGGCTGGTAAACGTTGGTCAGCAGGTTAAATACGGTGGTCTTGCCCGCACCATTAGGGCCTATAAGGCCGGATATCTCGGTGCGGCCCAGCATTATACTGAAATCCTCAACGGCGTGCAGACCGCCGAAGTCTATCCCAAGGCGGTGTACCTCAAGTATGGTTTTTGAAGAAAGATCTCTTTCTGGAATTATAGAATGGCTTGGTACGGGAACCATCTTATCCATTACTTGTCACCTGCCTTTTCTTTTTTGCCTTTGCCCTTCCTGAAGAGCTTGCCCATGCGTGCCTTGTCAATGAGCCCGGTAAGGGAGAAGTCGTACTGGCCCATAAGGCCGGAGGGCTTGAATATCATTACTACGATGAGCAGCAGAGAGTAAGCTATCATGCGGTAGTCGGAGAATGCTCTAAGCACCAGTTCAGGTACTGCTGTAAGCACGGTTGCGGATACTATTGAACCTACCATGGAACCCATGCCGCCAAGAACTACCATTACCAGTATTTCTATGGACTTCATGAAGCCGAAGCTGGAGGGATTCAGTATGCCGAGGTAGCTTGCGTACAGAGCGCCCGCTACGCCTGCAAATATGGCGGATACCGTAAAACCGAGGGCCTTATAATAGGTAAGGTTGATGCCGACCGAGTCGGCCGCTATCTCGTTTTCGCGCACTGCCAGTATGGCCCTGCCGTGCTTGGACTTCATAAGGGTATGAATGAGAAAGCACACTATGCCCACGCAAAGGAAGCAGTTGAAGAAGCTGGTGTACTTGGGTATGTTCTTCAGGCTGGCCGCACCATAGGTGAAGTTGAAGCCCAATACGCTGTCGATGTTCAGAAGCACCACGCGGATTATCTCGCCAAAGCCAAGGGTGATTATGGCAAGATAGTCGCCTTTGAGGCGCAGCGCGGGGATACCTATCAGTATGCCAAATATGCCGGATACCACGCCCCCGAGTATTATGCCGAGAGGGAATGCTACAAACTCAGGCAGATTGGGTACTGCCCTGAGGAACAGGGCGGAAGCGTATGCGCCTACAGCCATGAAGCCTGCATGACCCAGAGGCAGCTGTCCGAGGTAGCCTGTAGCTACGTTCAGCGATACGGCGAGGATTATGTTGATGCCGCACAGCACTATAACTTTAGTATAGTAGTTCGGTACACTGCCGCCCGTGATGAGGGCGTTCACGCCGAAGAGAAAAACCGCGAATGTGGCCAGGTTGATAGTGTAGCGGAGAAGCATGGGGAGGGGCTTTTTGATCTTATCCATTGTACTTTCCTCCTTATACCTTTTCCTGTATCTCGTGGCCCATAATGCCTGTAGGCTTTACAAGCAGCACCACTATCAGTATGGCGAATACTATGCCGTCCTTCCATACGGAGAGGCCTACGGCGGAGACCATCGCCTCGGCAAGGCCTATTGCCAGGCCGCCTACCATTGCGCCGGGTATGGAACCTATCCCGCCAAGAACTGCCGCTACGAAGGCCTTAAGGCCCAGCATGGAGCCCATTGTGGGAGTAGCCTGGGGATAGGCTGCGCAGTACAGCACTGAGGCTATGCCCGCGAGGGCGCTGCCCAACGCGAAGGTGAAGGATATGGTGCGGTTCACATTGATGCCCATGAGCTGAGCGGCGCCGGTATCCTCGGATACGGCGCGCATGGCTTTGCCCATCTTTGATTTTTTGACAAGCAGCGTCAAGGCGGCCATTGATATGGCGGTGACTATCAGCGTGATTATGGCTGTCCAGGACACATCTATGCCGCCTATGGATATGGTAGAGGTGGGCATAAAGCTGGGCATTGACTTTGCGCCTGCGCCGAACAACAGCTGTGCAAGGTTCTCAAGGAGATAGGATACGCCTATGGCAGTAATGAGCAGGGAAAGGCGGGGGCTTTGGCGCAGCGGCGCGTAAGCGACCTTTTCTATGGATACGCCCAACAGCACGCATACGAATATAGCCGCAATGATCGCCAGGATGGGGTTACCGGCAAATCCGCATAGGCAGAACCAGGCGGCGTATGCGCCTACCATTATGATATCCCCGTGGGCGAAGTTAAGCAGCATGATTATGCCGTAGACCATGCTGTACCCGAGAGCGACAAGCGCGTATATCGAGCCTGACTGAAGGCCGTTCACTACCTGCCTGAGGATCAGGGAAAGTGTACTCATAAAATTCCTCCAAGGTGCGCCCAGCCCCCAAGGCAGGCCTTACGGGGCAGGGCGTTTTTATCGTTAGGGTATTTACTTAAGTAGGTAAGAAGATTAGAAGGTCTCCTTGTATACAGCCTCGCCGTTGGTGATGGTCATGATTACGGCGTCCTTGATGGGGTTGTTGTTCGCATCGAAGGTATAGCCGGCTTCGCTGGTGATGCCCACCACATTTGCGCCCTCGGTCTTGATGGCGTCAATTACGGCCTGCTTGTAGGCGTCGCTGGCGGGGGCTTCGCCGGTCTCCTCGGCCTTAGTCAGTGCTGCGCACATTACCATGGCGGCGTCGTAGGCGTTGGCTGCGAACATGTTCAGCGTATCTGTGCCGTAGGCTGCGGTATAGGCTTCCTCAAAGGCTTTTACAGCGTCGGTGGAGCCGGGTGCGTAAGCGGAGCAATAGAAGGTGCCCTCAAGCTCTTCGGCAGAGGCGTACTTCACAACGCCGTCCCAACCGTCGCCGCCCAGGAAGGGAACAGTGAGGCCAAGGGCACGTGCCTGCTTGACAATCATACCGTCATCCTCGTAGTAGTTGGGGCAGAAGATGAATTCAGGATCTGCGGCCTTGATGTTGGTCAGCTGAGCGTTGAAGTCCTTGTCGCCCTTGGCATAGCCTTCTTCGGCTACTACGGTGATGCCCAGCTCTGCGCACTTGGCCTTGAAAGCCTCGTTCAAGCCTGCGGCGTAGTCGTTGCCGGTCTGTACGATGACAGCGGCCTTGGTGTAGCCCAGCTTTTCCTTGGCATACTGCGCCATCTTTTCACCCTGGAAGGGGTCGATGAAGCAGGTGCGGAATACGTTGGTATAAACAGAACCGTCATCGGGGTTTACGGTAACTGCCTCGGCAGTGGCGGAGGCGGTGATCATGGGCATATTGACGGCATTTGCCTCGCCGGCAACAGCAATGGTGTTGGATGTGATAACGTCGCCGATGAAGGCGGTGATGCCCTCGTCTACCTCGCGGTTGAAGGCGTTGATGGCTTCGGCATCATCGCCCTTGTTGTCGTAGGAGATGAGCTCGATCTTTTTGCCGTTGATGCCGCCCTCGGCGTTTACCTTGTCAAAATAGAGGGTAGCACCGTTCTTTACAGCCAAACCGTAAACGGCGAGGTCTCCGGTATAGGGCCCCAGCAGGCCGACCTTGATGGTATCGCCGGAAGCGGCGGAGCCTACAGCCTCATTGCCGCCCTCAGCGGCGGGGGCTGAACAGCCTGCGAAGCATACAACGGCCATTACGACGGCCAGTACGGTGCAAAGTACTTTTTTCATTGTTTGGGTTCCTCCAAATAAAATTATTTTTAAATAAAAACGGCGGCTCCGCTTTGCGGAACCGCCGTCGTTTAACACCATTTATGCTAAACTCGATCCTCTCCACAAAGCATTCTTATTTTCGGTAATAATGCATATGCAAATAATGGAAATAAGGGATATAAGGAAAACGCCCAGCTGTATGCTGAGCGCGTTAATAACCAGTACAGAGGCAGCCATAGATGCAGCACAAGAAGCCTTGGCGTTGACCATGGCATTGGCTGTCGCGGACTTAGTGGACTTGAACATCTTTGGCGTCTCCTTTCGTTTACTTCGTTTCGTTTACGATGCGGCAATTTTAGCACCATATGATAAACCTGTCAATAGCAAATAATATATTTTTTTTGATAAATCTTTATGCATAGTACCGAATAGTCTGTTTTATCCGCGAAATGCGGGCGTAAACTCGGACGAAAAAATAAAGCTTTTAAAGAACGGCGGTGAAGCATAAAAAATGCGTTGCAGCTATTGCCATATAACACAAGTTATTGTATAATTTCCATATTAGGGAAACTATATATATGGTGGTATGATTTGATGGATAAAACTCATGTAACTATAAATGTGGCGGGGCAGGAGCTTCGCCTTTCAGCCGACGACAGCGAAGCATATATCCGCAAGATAGCCGGATATGTAAACGATAAGGTGGATGAGGTACAGCGTTCTTATCCCAACCTTAGCACGGCGAACTGCCTCATAATGGCCGCGCTGAACCTTTCGGATGAGCTGCATAAGCTGCGCGAGGATTACGATGCCTTGGATTCACGCATATCCGAGCTTAGAGAAATGCCAAGGCAGCAGTCTCCTGTCAAGCGCCCCTTTGAGAGCAAGGCTACCGCAGGGGTAAAGTAATAGTTATATCCGCAAATACGCGGCTCGGGGCTTATCCTGGGCCGCTTTTTTAAAGGCTGGTTTATTTATGATGGAGCTTCTTTCCCCGGCGGGCAGCCGGGAGGCATTGATTGCCGCCGTGCAGAACGGGGCGGACGCGGTATACTTTGGCGGCAGCATGTTCAATGCCAGAAGGTTCGCGGCGAATTTTGACGACCATGGGCTTATTTCTGCCATAGACTACTGTCACGAGAGGGGCGTAAAGGTAAATATTACGCTTAACACCCTTTTGCTTGACAAGGAAATATCCCAGGCGTTGAAATACGCTGAATTTTTATGCAGAACAGGGGCCGACGCTGCTATAGTGCAGGATATGGGTCTTGTAAGCCTTATACGTAAAAATATTCCGGAGCTTCCCCTACACGCCAGCACCCAGATGGGAATACACGAGTTGAACGGCGCAAGGGAGGCTGAGAAGCTGGGCCTTGAGCAGGTGGTGCTATCCCGGGAGGTGCCGCTGGGGGAGATCGAGTATATACACAATAATACGCCTATAGCCCTCGAGGCCTTTGCCCACGGGGCGCTGTGCATGAGCTTTTCAGGCGCCTGCCTGCTTTCCTCAATGGCGGGGGAAAGAAGCGGCAACCGCGGCACCTGCGCACAGCCCTGCCGCAAACGCATGGGGCTTGACTATATGCCGGGTAGAGACGAATACGACCTGAGCCTTGGCGACCTTTGTATGATAGAACATCTTGCGGAGCTGAAACAAGCCGGCGTAAGCTGCATAAAATTAGAGGGCCGCATGAAGCGGGCGGAATACGTTGCGGTGGTGACGCGGGCGTACCGGGACGCGCTGGACGGCGCGGATAAAGCCGAGATATCCCGGCATAAGAAGCGCATGCTGGATATGTTTGATCGTGGCGGCGGCTGCACAGGCTACTTTTACGGAGACAACGCCCATACCGGGTGCATAGCCGTAAGCGATAGATCAAAGGAACTTATCGAAGAAGCGGCTAACAGCTACGCTAAGGATACACGCAAGCAGCCTGTAGATATGGAACTGTACATGCGCGTAGGTGAGGCTGCAAGGCTTGCCATGCGCTTAGGCGGCGATAATGTGGAGGCCGTAGGCGACGTTGTACAGCCCGCCCAAAAACCTCAAACCGCCGAAAGGTATATGGAACAGGCCCGAAAGCTGGGGGATACGCCATTTATATGCGCAGGAATAAGGGCGGATATCGACGAAAAGGCATTTCTTCCTATGAGCGCGGTGAACGCCCTGCGCAGAGACGCTTCCGCTAAGCTTTTGGAGTCTCTGCATTGGAGAAGAAGCTGCGACAGCGGCGATGTTCCAAAGCTTAAAAACCAGCCTGCGGAGCACACCCTGATAACCGCCATAGCGAGTACGCTGGATCAGGCGAAGGCGGCATTCGGTGCGGGAGCCGACGAGGTGGCTCTGGAACCCTGGGAATTTCACATTGCAGCCTTTGAAGCAGCTGCGGCGTTTAAAGGAAGCAAGAAGCTTTTGATATCCCTTCCCGTGGCAATAATAAGCCATAAGGAAGCGGAAAAGATTATGAAGATAATCGGAAGCGGCCTTATAGACGGCGGCATAGCGGCCAATGTTGGCCAGCTCGAGCTTATAAGAAGCCTGCCGCTCAGGATAGCGGGGACACAGATGAACGCCATGAACGGCTATACCGTACAGGCATATAAGGATATGGGCTTTGACAGAGTGACGCTTTCGCTGGAGCTTACCAAACCACAGATGCGGGATATTTCAGGGGCCGGCACTGCTGTAAGCGTATACGGCAGGGCGCAGCTGATGCAGCTTCGCCATTGTCCGGTGAAAGAGTACAGGGGCTGCCGCAGCTGCGATGGCTTCACGGGGAAAATGGTCGATGAAGGTGGCAGGGAATTCCCCCTGTGCAACGTCCGGCAGGAAGACGGCTGCCTGGTGCGGCTGCTCAACTGCCTGCCCACAGACATAACGGACCTATACGGCGAGCTGCCAAAGCCTGAGGCCGTACAGCTTGCATTTTACGATGAAGGTCCTGAAAAGGTACGGGAGCGCATAGCAGCTGCTATGGAGGCAAGAGACGGCAGAAAGGTATCCCCGGCGAAAAACGCCACCCGCGGCCATTGGAACAGGGCAGTAGATTAAATTCGGAGATGAATATGCAGGAAAAGGTTTTAAAAACACTTGAATACGACAAAATAGCCGAAATGCTGAAGGCTAAAACCGTGACCTGCGCAGGCGCCGAGCTTGCAGAGGGCATGGAGCCTTACGATACATTTGACAAGGTAAAATCCGCGCTGGCATTTACGGCCGAGGCGGAAACGGTAATTATACGCACCGGCCGTTCTCCTATAGACAGCTTCCCGGATATGAGGGAATGCCTGAAGCGCATACACGCGGCGCTGTTTGTATCTCCCGCCGAGCTTATGGGCATATCCCGCTGCCTGCGCGTTTCACGTCTTGCAAGGGAGGCCATCGAGAAGGAAGAAAACGTTCCGCTCCTCAGCAATCTTGCCGGGTACATCTCTACCCACCGTTCCGTGGAGGAGGAGATAGATCGATGCATATTGGGAGAAGATGAGATATTCGACGGGGCGTCTCCGGAGCTTTCGAGAATACGCCGCTCCATGCGCCAGACAAACGATAAGGTGCGCGAGCGGCTGGGCAGCATGATACGCTCTGCCGCTTACTCGAAATACCTTCAGGAACCGCTAATAACCATACGCAACGGCAGGTTTGTTATCCCTGTAAAGCAGGAATACCGCCAGAATGTGCCGGGGCTGATACACGATCAATCCGGCAGTGGGGCGACGCTGTTTATTGAGCCTGCCGCGGTGGTGGAGCTTGGCAACCAATATAAAAAGCTTATAGCCGAGGAGCAGCAGGAGATAGAGCGCATACTCTCAGAGCTTACGGCAATGGTGGCGCCCTACGGCGGCGAGATAAACGAGAATATAAGGATACTGGGCGAAATGGACCTGGCGTTTGCCAAGGCAAAGCTGGCCCGGGACATGAACGCTACGGAGCCAAATCTCAATAACACCGGCTATATACGTATAGTGCAGGGACGTCACCCTCTCATACCTAAGGAAACGGTGCGGCCAATAGACATATGGCTGGGCCGCGATTTCAGGACGCTTATAATCACAGGCCCAAACACGGGCGGCAAGACGGTAACGCTAAAGACCGTGGGACTGTTTGTGCTGATGACCCAGAGCGGCATGTTCATACCTGCGGACATTGGCAGCGAGATATCCGTATTCGACAGCGTATACGCGGATATAGGCGATGAGCAGTCAATAGAGCAGTCCCTCTCCACCTTCTCCTCCCACATGACGAACATAGTCGGCATACTCAAGGAGGCTGACGGAAGCTCACTCGTGCTGCTGGACGAGCTTGGAGCAGGCACCGACCCGGTAGAAGGCGCGGCCCTTGCAATGAGCATACTGGAGGAGCTTCATTCCCGCAATACCGTCACCGTGGCCACTACCCATTACAGCGAAGTCAAGGCATTCGCGCTTACCCATGACGGAATAGAGAACGCCTCCATGGAGTTTGACGTTGACAGGCTCTGCCCCACATACAGGCTATTTATAGGCATACCGGGCAAGTCCAACGCCTTTGAAATATCCAAGCGGCTTGGGCTGGACGAGGGCGTGATAGACAGGGCGAGGACGTACCTCAAGGGCGAGGACGTACACTTCGAGGATATAATCTCCAGCGCCCAGAGCCGCTATCAGCTGGCGGAGGAGGAGCGGGCAATGGCAAGCGCGGCTCGGCGCGACCTTGACAAGCTCCGTCAGGAGACTGAAGCCGAGCGCAGAAAGCTGGAGGCGGACAGGGCAAAATACCAGGCGAAGGCAAAGGATGAGGCGCGGCGCATAGTGGAGGATACGCGCCGCGAGATGGATAAGCTGATAGCCGATGTACGCAGCATAAAGGGCGTGGACAGGAGCGCCGCAGACAGGGTGATACAGCAGTCCCGTGACGCCCTTCGCAAGCGCCGGGACGACCTTGCCGAAAAACTGGTGCTTAACAAAGAGGACGGCACCAAGCCGCCTAAGACAGTCAACCCCGGAGATACGGTCAGAATAGTGTCTCTCGATAAGAAGGCGACGGTGCTTTCCAGGCCGGATTCCAAGGGCGAGGTTCAGGTACAGGCGGGTGTAATGAAGCTCAACGCAAAGCTTGCGGATCTTCGCATGATGCAGGACGACACACCGCAAAAGGGCGTGGGCAAAATACGTCTCGAGAAGGATCGCCAGGTAGGAATGGAGCTGGACATCAGGGGAATGCTGGTGGACGACGCAATACTGGTGGTCGACAGGTACATAGACAACGCGGTGCTTTCCGGCCTTACGGAAATAAATATAATACACGGCAAGGGCACGGGCGCATTGCGTGCCGGAATACAGGATTACCTCCGCACAAACAAGAGGGTGAAATCCTTCCGCCTCGGCAACTACGGCGAGGGCGACGCGGGCGTAACAGTGGTCACGCTGAAGGAGACAAAACAGTGACAAGCGCCGCAAAACGGCTGATTTGGACTGTTTTTGCGGATTTATTCATACCAGGTTCATATTTGGGTGGTATCATTTATAATAGCAGTTTCAGAATGCCTGAGAGGCACACCCTGCCGCTATGACGGCATGGCAAAACCGAACAAAGGGGCGCGGGAGCTTGTAAAAGCGGGCGCCGTATGCATATGCCCGGAGGTACTGGGCGGGCTAGACACGCCACGCTCACCCGCAGAGATACAGGGCGGCGACGGGTTCGATGTGCTATGCGGCAAAGCGAAGGTCGTGAATAAGGCCGGCGAAGATGTTACGGCGCAGTACGTGAAGGGTGCTGAAATAGTCCTTGAGCTATGCAAAAAGTACGGCGTTACAGAGGCTGTGCTGAAGGAGAAAAGCCCCTCCTGCGGATCGAGCCTCATCTACGACGGCAGCTTTACTGGTACACTGAGGCCGGGCGTGGGCGTTACAGCGGCGCTGCTCCTGCGAAACGGTATAACCGTAAGGGACGAGCAAAGCTGTGCTGAAACGGGAAACAAAGCAAAATAAACGAAAGGCGAATATTACGGCAATGGATAAAAAATCAATACTGGTAATAGATGACGACCGCAATATACTGGCGATAATAGAGATGTACCTTAAAAAAGAAGGGTGTACAGTAACCACCTGCGAACGGGGCGACACGGCCCTTGAGGCCTTCCACAAGGCAAAGCCCGACCTGGTAGTGCTGGACGTGATGCTGCCCGGTATGGACGGCTGGGGAGTGCTCGGCAAGATTCGGGAAGAGAGCGACGTGCCGGTTATAATGCTTACTGCAAAGAGCGACACTATGGACCGAATACAGGGGCTGGATCTTGGTGCCGACGACTATATGGTAAAGCCCTTCGAGGCAAAGGAGCTTATTGCCCGCATTAAGGCGGTAATGCGCAGAAGCGGCGGACAGAGCGAGGAAAAGAAAGTATCCTTCGATAATCTGGTAATATCCTTGGATAATTACTCAGTGCTGCTGGACGGCAAGCCTGTGGAAATGCCGCCCAAGGAGATAGAATTGCTGTACTTTCTCGCTTCCCGTCCGGGAAAGGTATTTACCAGGGAGCAGCTGCTGGAGCAGGTGTGGGGCTTTGACTTTTTCGGAGATTCCCGAACAGTGGACGTTCATGTGAAGCGCATTCGGGAAAAGCTGGGCGAGCGGGACGAGTGGCAGCTCAAGACCGTATGGGGAGTGGGCTATAAGTTTGATGTCGCTAAGTAGACAAGATTTTTAACGGGAACATTGGCTGTATGTTCAAAACGCTGTTTTCAAGAATGCTGGCTACATACCTTTCGGTGACGCTGGGGCTGTTGATTCTCCTCGGCTTTACCGTAGGCACCGTGTTTCAGAACCAGTACAAAACCGAAAAACGCGACGAACTCAAGCGCGAAGCCCAGGAGATAAGCGCAGCTGTGACGGAACGCTACATAGACAGCGCCAAGCGTGCCGTGGCTGAAAAGGAACTCCTGACAATCGCAAGAAAGTATGATGCCATGGTCATACTTCAGTTTGCGGACGAGAGCCTTGGACGATGCGTGTTCATCGACGAGGAATCTACTGCAAAATGGGCGGGCTGCGACGATATGGATATATCAAGCATCACCAGCGGCATACTTTACGGCGGCAAAAAGACCGAGATAAGAAAAATGCTGGGAGATAGGGTAGACATGCCAACCATGTCGCTTACGGGGCCTATAACGAATGAAAACGGCAAGGTGATAGCGGCTTTGGTGCTGCATACGGATACCAGCCGTATACAGGAGTCCATACGTCAGGTTACTATGGACGTAATATTGTATTCCTGCATAGGAGTGGTGCTGGCGATGCTTGCGGTATCGTATATCACGGGCAAAATGACAAAGCCTATCATCGAAATGAACAATATCGTGATGCGCTACTCCAAGGGAGAGTTCGACCTCCGCGTAAAAAGCGAGGGTACGGACGAGGTAGCCCAGCTCGGGAAAAGCTTCAATATAATGGCATCGGAGCTTAACACGCTGGAGGAGGCCAGAAGAAGCTTTGTGGCCAACGTTTCACACGAGCTGAGGTCGCCGCTCACCTCGATGAGGGGCTTCCTCGAGGCTATGCAGGACGGCACTATAGCGCAGGAGGATTACGCCAAGTATCTGGACATAGTCATAAACGAGAACCGGCGCATGACGTCAATGGTGAACGACCTGCTGGATCTTGCCAGAATAGAGTCTGGCCAGGTAGTGATAAAGAAAGAAGTATTTGACATAAACGAGCTGATAGTGAGGACCATGCTCACATTCGAGGCGAGGGTGGACGCCAAAAAGCTCAATGTGGAGTTGGATATGAAGCCGGAGAAGATAGCCGTCGAGGCGGACCCCGGCCAGATAGCCCAGGTGGTGCGGAATCTCATAGATAACGCCATAAAGTTTACGCCGGAGGGCGGCAGCCTGTGGCTTATCACCAAAGTAAAGAAAAAGGTCGTTACGGTAACGGTCAAGGATTCCGGCAAGGGCATAGATGCCGACAGCATACCGCATCTGTTCGAGAGGTTCTACAAGGCGGAAAAGGCCCACACGCCCGGAGAAAGCGCCGGCACCGGACTTGGCCTTGCCATAGTAAAGCGAATAATAGATCAGCACGATCAGGATATAACCGTGGAGTCGGAGCCGGGAAAGGGGACGAGCTTTACCTTTACCCTCAACGCCGCGGAGCGAAGCGTCAAAGGCACGGCACAGAAAAAAGCTTAAACAGTTGGAGGCAGCATATGGAAGAATACAGTGAAATGAACGGACAGAACGATGAGCAGAACACCGGCGGCGAGTTCGGCGGCAGTTATTATCAGCACAATGCCATGCCAAGGGAAAAGAAGAGCGGGCAAAACAGCTGCGCGGGTTACATACTCGTAGGTATACTCTGCCTGCTGGTTGGCATAGCTGTGGGCAGCTGCACAACGACGCTGGCCATATCCGGCATAAAGGAGGCGGCGGAGAGCGTACTTCCCGGCGAGGATAAGGGCAGCGGGGACAACGATGACAGCGGCTTCAGCTTTGAGTGGCATTTTGGAGAGAAAAAGCCGGAAAACAATAGGCCCGCCAAGGATGAAGAATATGAGGAGCCTGAAAAGAAACAGTATACCGGACGCGAAATGCCGGTGCTGGACGGGCAGGTCCCCATCATTTCAGATACAGTAAATCCCGCTCCGGACATAGTGGAGCAGACCTTTGAGGGTGTGGTAGGGGTCAATTCATACGAAAAGGTAAAGGACAAGGACGAGCTTGAGGGCTACGGCAGCGGCTTCGTGCTTTCCAGCGAAGGCTACATCGTGACAAATGCCCACGTTATAAAGGGTGCGAGCAAGGTAACCGTCACTTTACCGGACAACGACAAGCAGGAGATAGACGCCGAGGTGGTAGGCTACGATTCCACCATGGATATCGCTGTGCTCTATATCAGGAAGGACGGCCTGAAGCCACTGGCACTTGGCAGTGCCGAAAATGTACGGGTGGGCGATTTCACTATCGCCATAGGAAATCCCTCCGGCAGTGAGCTGGCGGGCACGGCCACATTCGGCATAATCAGCGCAACATCGAGGAACGTAAACATTGACGGCCACGAGAACGAATATCTGCAGACCGATGCAGCCATCAACCCCGGCAACAGCGGCGGCCCTCTGCTCAATATGAAGGGCGAGGTAATAGGTATAACTACTGCGAAGAACATATTTGCCGGCTATGATGAGTACGGCAACACCATAAGCGCCGAGGGCCTCGGCTTTGCCATACCGATCGATAAGGCTGTGGAGGTGGCGGAGGAGCTGATAACCCAAGGCCATGTTGCTCGTCCCGGTATGGGCATAAATGTGATCGAGATAACCGAGGAAAATGCTGAAGAGTATGATCTGCATCCCGGTATACTGATTTACAGCGTAACTAAGAATGGCCCTGCGCACAAGGCGGGTCTCAGGGTGGACGACATAGTGACAGCCTACGACGGCATAAACGTTACTACCCAGGGCGACTTCGTGGATTACATTAAGGATAAGCGGGTAGGGGATACGGTAAGCTTAGAGATCATTAGGGGCGACGAGGAAATTACCATAGACGTCACCCTGGGAGATATTAACGAGATGGGCGACGAGCTGGTCGGCAACAGGACTTCAAGCCTGTTTGACTAAATAAGCGTCAAATATGCTAATAAATCCGATAAAAACAGTTTACAAAAGGCGGATTTATCTGGTAAACTATTTGTTGGTGCTTTATGCGCGCTTTGGCGCAAAAATGCGCACGAATAAGTTATTCAATTATTTATATTACACCTTAGGGGGATTGAAATGAAGAACTATACCGCAGCAAACATCCGCAACATAGGAGTATTCGGCCACGGCGGCGAGGGCAAGACCACTCTTACCGAGGCCATGCTCTTCAATGCCGGGCTCCTCGAGCGTCTCGGCAAGGTTGAGAACGGAACCACCACTACCGACTACGATCCCGAGGAAGTAAAGCGCACTATCTCCATCAACTGTGCTCTTGCTCCTTACGAGTGGAAGGACGTAAAGGTAAATATTATAGACGCTCCCGGTTTCTTCGATTTTTACGGTGAAGTTACTGCGGCAATGGCAATGGCTGACTCCGCTCTGATCGTCGTCGGCGCCGTATCCGGCCCCGTTGTAGGCACCGAGAAGGCCATGGATATGTGCAAGAAGTCCGGCAAGGCCCGCATGATCGTAGTAAATCAGATGGACCGCGAAAACGCCAACTTCGATAAGGTCATGAATGAGCTGAACGAAAAGTTCGGTCCCAGCGTAGTTCCGATTCAGCTGCCCATAATGGAAGGCGGCAAGCTGGTAGGCTATGTGGACACCGTTCATATGATTGCCAAAAAGTACGATGGCAAGGGCGAGAAGGATTGCGATATCCCCGCCAATCTGGCCGCACGGGCGCAGGAAGTCTACGAGGCCCTCACCGAGGCAGCCGCCGAGACTGATGAAGCCCTTATGGAGAAGTTCTTTGAGGAAGGGGAGCTCTCCCGCGAGGAGATAATCTCCGGCCTGAACAACGGTATTCTGGGCGGCGACATTACCCCTGTTTGCTGCTGCGCCGCACAGCCCAATATTGGCGTATGCACCCTGATGGACAATCTTGTCAAGTACATGCCTCCCGCCTCCATGGCTAAGGCTCCCAAAGCCGTCAATCCCAAGACCGGAGATGCAGTCGAAGTGAAGCAGGACGGCAAGTTTGCGGCTCAGGTCATCAAGACCGTTATTGACCAGTTCGGCAAGTATTCCATACTTAAAGTATACAGCGGCGTTCTCAGCGCAGATGTTGCTCCGTACAATACCCGTGAAGAGAAGTCCGAGAAGCCCTCTGCCCCTGGCATTATGCGCGGCAAGAAGGTCACTCCCGTCGATAAGCTCATCGCTGGCGATATAGGCGTACTGTCCAAGCTTCAGTATACCGCTACCGGCGACACCCTGTGCGACGCTTCCGCACCTGTGCAGTTTGAAGCCATCAAATTCCCTGAGCCCTGCATCAAGCTGGCCGTTTCCGCCAAGAAGCAGGGCGAAGAAGATAAGGTCTTTGCCGGCCTTAACAAGCTGCTCGAAGAAGATCCAACCATGGCCCTCGAGAAGAATGCCGAGACCGGCGACATGCTGCTCTGCGGTTTGGGCGAGGTGCATATTGATGTTCTCTGCGCAAAGCTGAAGAATAAGACCGGCGTAGAGGCTCAGATATCCGATCCCCGCATTCCTTACCGTGAGACTATCCGCGGAACCGCAGAGGCCGAAGGTAAGCATAAGAAGCAGACCGGCGGCAGCGGCCAGTTCGGCGTGGTCAACATGCGCTTTGAGCCCCTCACCAACGGCGAGGATTTCGAGTTTGTCAACGCCATCGTCGGCGGCGTCGTTCCTAAGGAATATATCCCGGCAGTTGAAAAGGGCACCCGCGAGGCCATGAAGCACGGCGTGCTTGCCGGCTATCCCATGATCGGAGTAAAGGCCACCCTGTTCTTCGGTAAGTATCACCCCGTGGATTCTAAGGAAGTTGCATTCAAGAGCGCCGCACGTCTTGCTTACAAGGAAGCCTGCGCCAAAGCACAGCCTGCCCTGATAGAGCCCATCTATCAGTACAACATCACCGTTCCCAACGAGTATACCGGCGCCATCATGGGTGATCTGTCCAGCCGTCGCGGCCGTGTGCTCGGCATGAACCCCTGTGAGGAAGGTACCGAAGTAGTAGCAGAAGCTCCTCTCTCTGAGATGTTCAAGTATGCTACCGACCTGCGTTCCATGACTCAGGCCCGCGGCTCCTTTACCAGCCAGTTCGTACGCTACGAGGACGTCCCCGCTTTCGAGGCAAAGAAGATCATCGAGAACGCCCAGAAGGAAGAGGACGAGGAAGAATAATCTTCTTCGAACGCATCGGAGCAAACAACAAAGCCTGGAAATATGAAATGTCCCCCGTTTGTTGGAAAGTATAATATACTTTCTAACAAACGGGGCTTCTATATACTCAAAGGATACCTCAAAGGCTTCGTTGCATAACGCTATGCGACCGTTTTGTATAGAAAAGAATTATAGCAGGAAGTGTTGCATAATGCTTACTTATGAAATATATAATGCAGCTCTTTCATATAATGCTTTTATATTGCCAAAATAAACGCTTTTTGGTACAATAATTGCAACTGAAAGCCGATGGCTTTTTCACAAATACAAGGAAAGATGCAAATAATGAGAATACTTATTGCAAATGATGACGGTATATACGCCGCGGGCATCAAGGCCATTGCAGCGGAGTTTTCAAAGAAGCATCAGGTGATGGTCGTCGCTCCGGATCATGAGCGCAGCGGCGCCAGCCATTCTATAAATCTTACGTCGCCACTCAGGATACATAAGACAGAACTTTCCGGCTTTGATAATATAGAGGCTTACAGGGTAAACGGCACACCGGTGGACTGTGTGATAGTAGGCTGCAACGCGCTGAGCTTCAAGCCGGATGCAATTATAACCGGAGTGAACCACGGGTATAACCTGGGCATGGATATACATTATTCGGGCACGGTATCTGCGGCAAAGGAAGGGGCGTTAATGGGCATACCTTCAATGGCAGTATCGATGTGCAACCTTACGTCTAAAGATTTTTCGGTGCCGGCAAGGGTGGCGGCAGAGCTGTTTGACGGCTTTATCGCCAGCGGCAGCCTACTTTATAATGTAAATGTGCCCGACCTTGCCTACGGCGAGCTGAAAGGCATAAAGTTTACCGGTCTTTCAAAAAGGACATACTATTCACCATTTGAAAAACGGGTTGATCCACGTGGATGCGAATACTACTGGTGGCCTATGCGGACGGAGTATGACGGAGATATGAAGGCTGACAACGACGAGCGCTGGACGGCCGAAGGCTTTGTTTCCGTTACGCCAATACTTACAGATTTTACGGATTACGCCGCGCTGAAGCGGCTGAATAAATAAGAAACAGACTAAGAAGGGGTCGGTATCAACATGGAAAACGTGGATTTGCTCACACGGATAAACCAGCATTACAATTCTTTCAGCAAGGGGCAGAAGCTGCTTGCCAACTACATAATAGACAATTACGACAGGGCGGCGTTCATTACCGCATCGAAGATGGGCCGCACTGTAGGCGTAAGCGAATCTACGGTTGTCCGCTTTGCATATGCTTTGGGTTATGACGGATATCCTGCGCTCCAGCGCTCCCTTCAGGAAATGATACGCAACCGTCTTACTACGGTCCAGCGTATACAACTCACATCGGATCTTTCTCAGGACGAGGTCCTTTCCACTGTATTGAAATCAGATATAAGCAATATCAGATCCACTATAGAGTCGGTAAATACCGCTACCTTCAATACCGTCATAGACTACATGCTCAAGGCGCGCAAAATCTATGTTGTAGGTATAAAGAGTGCGGCGCCGTTAGCACAATTCCTGGGGTATTATCTCAACTTCATACTGGACGATGTATGCATCGTCAACAGTACCGTATATGAAACGATGCTGCGCATAAGCGACAAGGACATGTGCATAGGAATAAGCTTCCCCAGATACTCCTCTAAGGCGGTGGAAGCGCTGAGCTTCGCAAGGAGCAAGGGCGCATATGTGACGGCCATAACGGACAGCATGTTTTCCCCTATAGCCGAGCTTGCGGACAGCGTACTGGTAGCGCGCAGCGATATGGCTTCCTTTGCCGATTCTCTGGCTGCCCCCTTGAGCCTTATCAATGCCCTTATAGTGGGTGCGGGCCTTCGCAGGAAGGACGAGGTGTACGAGAGATTGGATCAGCTGGAAGGCATATGGAAGAGCCACAAGGTGTATATAGCGTCCAATACAGACGATAGGGATAACGAATGAGCAGGGTAGCTGTAATAGGCGGCGGCCCGGCAGGAATAATGGCGGCAGCAGCGGCAGCGGGCTGCGGCCATGATTCAGTGTTGCTTGAAAAAAACGAAAAGCTGGGCAAGAAGCTGTTTCTTACGGGCAAGGGGCGCTGCAACATAACCAACAGCTGTGATACCGATGACTTTTTTGCCAATATACCAAGGAATCCCAAGTTCCTGTACAGTGCGCTGTACAGCTTTTCCAATACCGACATAGTGGAGCTCATAAACGCAAACGGCGTGCCCACGAAGGTGGAAAGGGGTAAGCGCGTCTTTCCCGCGTCGGATAAATCCAGCGACGTTATAAAGGCGCTTACGCGGCATTTGAACAGCAGCGGAGCAAAGCTCCGGCTCAATACCGAGGTATCCGGCATACGAAGGGCCGGCAGCGGCTTTGAGATTACGGTAAACGGATGCCGGGAGGAATATGATGCGGTGATACTCTGTACCGGAGGCGCGAGCTACCCAACGACGGGCTCTACCGGCGCAGGCTATGCCTTTGCAAAAAAGCTTGGCCATGCCGTGACGGATATACGTCCGTCTCTCATACCGCTGGCTACGGTAGAAGAGTGGCCGGGGAAATTGGCTGGGCTTTCGCTTAAAAATGTCACTCTGAGGGCGTACAACAAAAAGAACAGGCTGGTATATGAGGAACTGGGCGAGATGCTGTTCACCCACTTCGGCGTATCTGGTCCGCTGGTGCTCAGCGCCAGCAGCAGGATAGCCGACAGTCCGGAAGGTGTGCGGCTCACCATTGATATGAAACCCGGCCTTACCCCTGATGAGCTGGACAGGCGCATTTTGCGGGACTTTGAAAAGTACCAGCGTAAACAGCTTATAAACGGGTTGAACGACCTGCTTCCGTCACGGCTCATACCGGTAGTTATAAGCATATCCGGCGTGCCTGCGGAAATTAACATCAGCTCTGTAACAAAGGCCATGAGGGAGTCGCTGGTGAAAACCATCAAGTGCATACCGCTTACAGTAGATCACGCCCTGCCTGTTGAAGAGGCGATAATAACCAGGGGCGGCATAAGCGTAAAGGAGATAGATCCCTCTACCATGGAATCCAAGCTGGTTCCGGGACTGTTCTTTGCGGGCGAAATAATCGACGTAGATGGATACACCGGAGGCTTCAACCTGCAAATAGCTTACTCCACGGGTGTGCTTGCAGGCAGATCCGTAAGATAACGCGAGGTGAATGTATAATGATAAATATAGCCATAGACGGCCCTGCGGGTGCGGGCAAGAGCACGGTTGCCAGGGCGGTAGCCAAAAAGCTCGGCATACTCTACCTCGACACGGGCGCGATGTACCGGGCAATGGCGTTAAAAGCCATGCGAGAGGGTATAGACCCAACCGATAAGGAGCAGGTGCTGCCCCTTCTTGAATGTACCGAGATATATGCGAAAAATATCGGCGGAACTCAGCATACCTATCTGGACGGCGAGGACGTTTCCGGCCTTATAAGGACACCGGAAATATCCCGGGGCGCTTCCGACATAAGCGCCATACCGGACGTGCGCGTCAAGCTGGCGCAGATACAGCGTAATATCGCTCATACCTCAGATGTAGTCATGGACGGGCGGGAGATAGGCTCTTATGTGATCCCCGAATGCGAGAACAAGTTCTATGTCACCGCCTCCGTAGACGAGCGCGCCCGCCGCAGGCTGCTGGAGCTAAAAGAAAAGGGCGGGGACAACGGCATGACCGTGGAGGACATGGCGAAGGATATAGCGGAGCGCGACTACAATGACAGCCACAGGGCCTTTGCGCCATTGCTCAGGCTGCCCGAGGCGATACTTATAGACACCACCGACCTTACAATAGACGAAGCGGTGAACGCCGTGCTTAAAAACCTTAAAAACATTGGGGCGGAGGCGCATAAGTAATGCTTTATATACTTTTCAGATATCTGCTTTGGCCGCTTTTCATGATAATAATGCGGCCTCAGGTATATAACCTAAAGGGACTCCGGGTAAAGGGAGGAGCAATATACGCATGCAATCACTTATCCATGTTGGATCCAGTGATGATAGCATTCCTTTCTCCGCGGATAGTCCACTTCATGGCAAAGAAGGAGCTTTTCAACGGCTTGGGTAAGGTGTTCTTCAAAGGGCTCATGGTGTTTCCGGTGAATCGGCATACAGCTGATATAGCCTCTCTCAAGCGGGCTATGGAGGTGCTGAAAGATGGCAAGGTCTTCGGAATATTCCCAGAAGGCAAGCGATCAGTTACGGGCGAACTGGACGAACTGGAAAAGGGCACCGCATTCCTGGCGCTTAAATCAGGCGCGCCTGTAATACCAATGTATATCGATCCCAATTGCTATGACTCCATGCGGTTCCGAATGATCGTAGGGGAGCCTGTGAGCAGGGAGGGCCTTGAGAACCTCAGCCGCAATGAGATGTCGGACGAGTTCACGAACCGACTTACTGCCGCCTTTGAGGGGCTTAAAGCGCGGCTGGAGGATATGCAGTGAAAGTCATCGCGGCAAAGAACATAGGCTTCTGCTTCGGCGTGGAGCGGGCTATAGAGATAGCCCGTAAAGAGGTGGAGGACGGCGGTACCGTATACACCTACGGCGAGCTCATACATAACCTTACCGTCATAGATGAGCTTCGCGCAGAGGGGATAATACCCGCCGAGACGCTCGAGGAGATACCTGCCGGAAGCAATGTCATAATACGCTCCCATGGCGTAGCGCCACAGGAGATAAAAAAGTGCCGCGAATTGGGGCTTTATGCTGTTGACGCCACATGCCCATTCGTAAAGCGCATACACAACATAGTTAAAAAACACTCTGATGAAGGATATTCCGTTGTAATATTCGGTGAGAGCAGGCACCCGGAGGTGAAAGGCATACAGGGCTGGGCAAAAGGCGCAGCCGTCGTGTCCGATCCTGAGCAGGCGAGGAAACTGCCGCATATGCAGAAGTGCTGCCTCGTATCCCAGACCACCGCCTGCGAAGAATGCTTCCGCCAGGTGGAGGAAGCAATAAGGGAAAGATGCGATGAGCTGGCATCGTTCGATACTATTTGCGAGACCACACGTTTAAGACAGAACGAGGCGGCGGAACTGAGCAGGAAATGCACCTACATGTTCGTGATTGGCGGACATCACAGTTCAAATACACAAAAACTGTGTGCAATATGTAAAAAGTATTGCAAAACCGTTGAATCTCTGGCAAAAGTAGGCGAAATAACCCTTGAAAATATTGATATCAATGATATAATAGGGGTTGTTGGAGGCGCATCGACGCCGAAATGGATTATATTGGAGGTTATTGAAAGAATGAGCGAACTGGAAAAGACGATGGCTGCAAGCCCCGAAGAAGAAAAAGTAGAGGCGGTAGCAGCAGCTGCCGTCCAGGAACCCGTTGCCGAAACCGCTGAAGCTGCCGAGCCCAGCTTTGAGGAAGTGTTTGAAAAGACACTTGTACGCATCAGGAACGGACAAATCATCAAGGGCTCCGTCGTACAGATAGTGGACGGCGAAGTATGCGTAAACATTGGTTATAAGTCCGACGGGTTTATTCCACGCAACGAGTTCTCTTCTGATACTGAAGTCAACCCTGAAGATGTTGTCAAGGTTGGCGACGAGATCGAAGTTGAGGTCATTAAGGTTAACGATGGCGAGGGCAACGTGCTCCTCTCCCGCAAGAACGTTGAGAGCAAGAAGCTTTGGGACAACCTTATGCAGGACGAAGAGAACCTGCAGGATAAGACCTTTGACGCCGTGGGCAAGGAAGTCGTAAAGGGCGGTTTGATCGCCACCATCAACGGTATCCGTGCTTTTATTCCCGCGTCTCAGCTGTCTACCAAGTATGTTGAGAATATCGGCGAGTTCGTAGGCAAGGATCTGAAGGTCAAGATCATTGAGGTCGATAAGTCCCGCAAGCGCATCGTAGCATCCCATAAGGCGGTTATGAAGGAAGAAGCCGAAGCTGCCAAGAAGGAGCTTTGGAACAAGCTGGAAGTCGGTTCCAAGGTAAAGGGCGTTGTGCGCCGCCTGACCGATTTCGGCGCGTTTGTTGATATCGGCGGTATTGACGGTCTGGTGCATGTTACTGACGTAGCATGGGGCCGCGTAAAGCATCCTTCCGATGTACTTTCCATAGGTCAGGAGATCGAAGTCCTTATCCGGGACGTAGACGTCGAGAAACAGCGCGTATCCCTCGGTTATAAGCAGCTCCAGCCCAAGCCCTGGACTATGGCTGCCGAGAAGTACCCCGTAGGCTCCATCGTAGAGGGCAAGGTAGTACGCATAGTTCCCTTCGGCGCATTTGTGGCTCTTGAGCCCACTATCGACGGCCTGATTCACATCTCTCAGGTGGGCGTAAAGCGCATCGAAAAGGTCGAAGACGAGATCAATGTTGGCGATGTAGTACGCTGTAAGGTTCTCGATGTAAATCCTGAGGCAAAGCGTATAAGCCTGAGCCGCCGCGATGTTATCCTTGAGGAGAACCCTGAGGTAGCAGAGCAGTTGGCAGCTGAAAAGGCTGAGCGTGAACGCGTAGCCGCAGAGCGTGCTGCTGAGCGCGCCGCAGCTGCCGAAGCCGCAAAGGCTGCTAACGAGGCCCGCGAGGCCGAGCGCGCCGAGCGCCGCCGTCAGCGCCGCGAAGAGAACGAATATGATTTGCTTCCTGTAGAGAGGGCCACTACTTCTCTGGCAGACAAATTCGCCGGCTTCAAGTTTGACGAAGAGTAAGCTTTAAGACAAATCACAGGGACTGCAAAACGCAGCCCCTGTTTTTTCTTTTAAAAGGTGCATGTATGGTGTATAATAGGTAGGTAAATTCAGAAAGGAATACCCGATGGCTAATTCGAGCAGGAAAGTAAAAAAGGCTGAGCTGGAAAGACAGGAGCAGACCGAAAGGGAGATAATAGGTATATGCTTTATCGCTCTTGCGCTTTTCCTTGCCGCTGGAATATATACAGATATGGTAGGCGTGATAGGAAATGCAGCGAAGAACTTGACCTTCGGCCTGTTCGGAATCGCTGGCTATGCAGCGCCCTTTATTCTTGCCGGCCTGGGTATACTTTCTATCGCTATGTCAAAATCACCTGCAAGCAGCTCAACGCTGTGGTTGATAGTTGGCGGGGTCGTATGTCTCCTCGTTATTATACATACCGCTACCCGCGGCGAAATAACGGTGGACAAGGTGACAGCTTACTATTCCGACGCATATATGTACGGAAAGCTGTACTGCAAGGGCGGCGGACTTTTGGGCGCGCTTCTCGCATATCCTTCAATGAAGCTTTTAGGTACTGCTGGTACGTATATTTTTTTCGGTGCCGCGGTATTTATAGTATTTCTGGTAGCTACCAAGCTTTCCATACGAACCCTTGGCCAGAAGGTGGGCAGCGGCATAAGGACCGGCGTGGAATCTGTCTCCGAAAAGGTGCAGCAGGTTCACGCCCGTGACATGGCGGAGCGGCAGGCGCGGTACGACTATGAGCATGCCTTCGACGGACTGGAACAAATATATCCGCCAAGGCCAAAGAAGCGCCGCGGCAACGGTAAAGAGCTTTATACCGAAACGCTTGAAAAAAATGAAGAAGCAACGGAGCCTGCCATACCCAAGCCTCAGAAGCCTGTGCGCAGGAAGAATGATGACAGCCATATTGTGCGCCGCAGGGAAGACGATATGCGAAACGATTGGGACGGTGATATTTCATTCCTGCCACAGAATGGAAAACTGCCAAAGCGCAAGGACGACGGCGATCCTTTTGATATACTTTCCGGGCTGGACGATGGCGAGCTGAAGCCGCTTAAGCCCGTGGATGTTAGCAAGATTACTACTATAGACATGCAGCCTGAAGAGCCGGAGCAGAACTTCGATTTTGAAGAGCCGCCCAATGTAATGGAACCGAAGCCGGAATACGAGGAGGATCCTGCGACGGAGTCTTCTAATGCGGCGGCAGGCGACGATGGGGATACCGAAACTTCAATAGCGCCTCAGCCACCGGTATACGTGCGCCCGCCTATCACGCTGCTCAAGAAACCCGCCTTGACGGTATCCAAAGGCGTTGAATCGCCTGTTGCAAAGGGAAAGAAGCTGGAGGAAACCCTTGCAAGCTTCAACATAGATGCAAAGGTAATAAACTACAGCGTAGGCCCAACCATAACCCGCTTTGAGCTGCACCCGGCTCAGGGCGTGCGTGTAAATAGAATAACCAGCCTTTCTGACGATATAGCGCTGGCCCTTGCCGCACCTCGCGTAAGGATCGAAGCGCCCATACCCGGCAAGTCGGCCATAGGTATAGAAATACCGAATAAGGACACGGTGCCGGTACTGCTTCGGGAGGTAATAGAATCAAGCGAGTTTTCAGACGGCAGCAGCGCGCTGCGCTTCGGCATAGGCAAGGATATTGCGGGGAAGGTGCTTTGCGCAGACCTGGATAAGATGCCGCATCTGCTTATTGCCGGTTCCACAGGCTCCGGCAAAAGCGTCTGCATAAACGACATTATACTGAGCTTCATATACGGCAAAAAGCCCGAAGAGGTAAGGCTTATAATGGTGGACCCCAAGCAGGTGGAGCTGAGGGTTTACGCCCCAATGCCGCACCTTCTTATGCCTGTTGTTACCGACCCCAAGAAGGCGGCAGGCGCTCTGAAGTGGGCGGTCATGGAGATGGACCAGCGGTATAAGAAGATGTCCAAGGTAAATGCCAGAAGCATCTCACGATATAACGAACTTCAGGAAGATCCAACGGAAAAGCTGCCGAGGCTCGTTATAATCATAGACGAGCTGGCCGACCTTATGATGGTTGCCGCCAAGGAAGTGGAAGAATCCATATGCCGCATCGCACAGCTGGGCCGCGCGGCGGGAATTCACTTAATAGTGGCTACACAGCGTCCTTCTACCGACATAATTACCGGACTTATAAAGGCCAACATACCAAGCCGCATCGCGCTGGCGGTTTCCTCCGCCGTGGATTCCAGAGTCATAATGGATTGCGGCGGCGCTGAAAAGCTGCTCGGCCGCGGCGATATGCTGTTTCACGCCAACGGCGCAAGCAAGCCGGTGCGCGCCCAGGCGGCATTCGTCAGCGATGAGGAGGTCGAAAGCATAATGGACTTCTTTACACGGCAGCAGACGGACGAAAATCAGCCCAGATATCAGGAGATAACTTTGGATGAGGTTTCCTCCACGGTAGATGCCGTTACCGGCCAGGGCAACGGCAAGCAGGAGGATGAACTGCTGGACGACGCGGTGAAGATAGTATTGGAAAGCGGTCAGGCGTCCATATCGATGATACAGCGGAGGCTCAGGGTCGGCTATGCCAGAGCCGCAAGGCTTATAGATATAATGGAACAGCTGAAGGTCGTAAGCGGCTTTGACGGAAGCAAGCCGAGAAAGCTCCTGATAAGCAGCTTCGAGGAATATCAGCAGCTTACGGGCGCAGATACGGAGGAAGGATAATTTGGCAAAAACTGTTGGAATGGTATCTTTGGGCTGCTCAAAAAACAGAGTAGACAGCGAACAGATACTGGGTATGCTTAAGGAAAACGGCTTTGAGATAACCAACGACGAAGCTCAGGCCGAGGTGATAATCGTAAACACCTGTGGTTTTATAAACCCCGCAAAGGAGGAATCCATAGGCACCATACTCGAGATGGCACAGCACAAGAAGAACGGCAACTGCCGCCTGCTGGTAGTAACAGGCTGCCTCAGCCAGCGCTACCCCAAGGAACTCCGTGAGGAGCTGCCCGAGGTGGATATATTCTGGGGAGTAAAGGACAAGGACGGACTTGTGCGAAAGATAACCGAGGCGGTAGGCGGCAGCTATAAGTGCTGTTCTGAGGACGCACGCATAATAACTACACCATCATATAGCGCTTATCTTCGTATAGCTGACGGCTGCGATAATCGCTGTACCTACTGCGCTATACCGCTGATACGCGGCGGTAAAGTCAGCATTCCAATGGAAAAATTGGTGAAGGAGGCACAGAGTCTGGCTGACAGCGGCGTAAAGGAGCTCACGCTGATAGCGCAGGACACTTCTGCTTACGGAACCGATCTGTACGGTAAGCCCATGCTTGCAGAACTTTTGCGCCGTATAGCAAAGATAGATAAGCTGCACTGGATACGTGTGCTTTATTCCTATCCCAACACCATAGACGAAGAGCTGGTGGATACTATGGTAGCCGATCCGAAGATAGTCAACTATATAGATATACCCATTCAGCATATAGATCCGGATATGCTGAAAGCAATGAACCGCCATGGCTCCGCTGAGCATATCCGCGAGATAACCGACTATATCAGGCGCACGGCTCCTGACTTCATACTGCGTACTACCGTCATAACAGGCTTTCCGGGGGAGACGGAGGAGCAATTCGGCCATCTGACCGAATTCCTTAAGGAACACAGCTTTGACAGGCTCGGCGCATTTGCATACTCGCAGGAGGACGACACGCCCGCTGCCGATATGCCGAACCAGATAGACGAGGACGTTAAGCAGCGCCGTCTCAAAAGGATAATGTCCCTTCAACAGGGCATATCCCTTGCGTACAACAAAAAGCGCATAGGCACCGTCACCGAGGCTCTCGTTGAGCAGATAAGCGGCGATATAGCCTACGGCAGAACTTATGCCGAGGCCCCGGAGGTGGACGGTACCGTGATGTTTTCCATCAAAAACAAAGGGCTTAAGCCCGGCGACTTTACCATGATAAAGCTGACCGGCGCCGGCCCTTATGATATGGAAGGAGAAGAAATATGAAAAACTTGAACATGAACCTTCCCAACAGGCTTACCCTTATCAGGATAGCGCTGGTGCCGCTGTTTATTGCCTGCTTTTACATTGAAGCCCCTTCGGCAATATATGTGGCATGCGGAATATTCATTGCGGCCTTTTTGACCGATATTGCTGACGGGTATCTTGCACGCAGCCGCAATCAGATAACAGACTTCGGCAAGCTTATGGATCCCATAGCGGATAAGCTCCTTGCGGCAAGCGCACTGATAATGCTTACGGCAAACGGTATGCTCAACCCCATAGCTGCCATTATAATTATTGCGAGAGAGTTCCTTATTAGCGGCTTCAGGCTTGTAGCCACTGGCAAAGGCGTGGTCATAGCCGCCAGTTGGCTGGGCAAGATAAAGACCACCACTCAGGCGGTGGCGCTGGTGCTGGTAATGCTCAGCACTCCAATACGTGCATGGCTGGGCTTTAAGCTTGATGTGATAGTGGTATGGATATCCGTGTTCTTTACAGTGATATCTGCCGTTGACTACATTCGCAAGAATATAAATTGCATCAATTTTGATCAGATATAACAGGGGCATATTATCAATGAACGCAGAGATTATTTCTGTCGGCACGGAGCTGCTGATGGGGCAGATACTCAATACCAACACCCGGTATCTTTCCGGCCGAATGGCTGATTTCGGTATAAACATGTATTATCATGTAACTGTGGGCGATAATCCCGCAAGGCTTAAGCAGTGCATAGCTAACGCCTTTTCACGCTCGGATATAGTGCTGTTTACAGGTGGACTCGGGCCTACCGAGGATGACCTTACCAAGGAGACTGTAGCTGATTATTTCGGCCTTGAACTTGTAGTGAATGAGAAATATAAAGCATGGCTGCTGGAGAGGATGTCCTCCCGCGGCTATCCCTGTACGCCCAACAACATTAAACAGGTCATGTTTCCCGCAGATCACTGCATAATACTGCCAAATCCCAGAGGAACAGCGCCTGGCTGCATAATGGAGAAGAACGGCAAGACTGCTATACTGATGCCTGGACCTCCATGGGAGATGGAACCCATGTTTGAGGAAGAGGTAGTGCCGTATTTGCAAAAACGCAGCAACTGCATGTTCCATTCACGTACCATTCGTATATTCGGCAAGGGCGAGTCTCAGGTAGAATACGCTATAAAGGACATAGTGGACGCCCAGAGCAATCCAACAATAGCGCCTTATGCCAAGGCGGCCGAGACTACTCTACGCATAACCGCCCGCTGTGGCAGCGAGGAGGAAGGGGAGAAGCTCATTCAGCCCGTTATGCAGGCCATAAAGGACAGAGTGGGCGAATTTATCTATTCCACCCACGGCAGGGAAATGCACGAGGTATGCGCGGAACTGCTGAAGGCCAGCGGCCTTAAGATCGCTGTTGCCGAAAGCTGTACAGGCGGCATGATAGCCTCCAGGCTTATATCCGTCCCCGGAAGTTCTGAATGGTTCATGGAAGGTGCAGTGACTTATTCCTGCGATTCCAAGATGCGCCGTCTCGGCGTAAAGGCCGAAACGCTGGAAAAGTATACTGACGTAAGCGCGGAGACTGCCAAAGAGATGGCCGACGGTATACGCCTCCAGAGCGGCGCCGACATAGGTATATCCACCACCGGCTACGCAGGACCTACGGGCGCGCCCGGCCTGATCGGACAGGTATTTATCGCCGTTTCCACGGAGGAAGGCTGCAACGCATATGAGGTCAATCTCAAGGGCAACCGTGAAAGAGTGCGGGATGGCGCGGTGCTGAATGCTCTGAATCTTCTCAGGAAACAAATAATTGCAAAAAACAGGTGCAATTTGGATATTAACGTGCTATAATAATCTTAATAAGAAACAAATTATGCTGTAAAGGCGGTCTGTAAGTATGATGGAAAAAGAAAAAGCATTGGAAATCGCCCTCTCCAAGATAGAAAAGGACTTCGGCAAAGGTGCTATAATGAAGCTGGGAGACGCTGCGGCGAATATCAGCGTCTCTACCATACCTTCAGGCTGCTTACAGCTTGACTACGCGCTGGGCGTAGGCGGTCTGCCGCGGGGAAGGATAATCGAGATATACGGGCCCGAATCCTCAGGCAAGACTACTCTGGCGCTGCATGCCATAGCGGAAGCTCAGAAGCTCGGCGGTACAGCGGCATTCATAGACGCCGAACACGCGCTGGATCCGGTATACGCCCACAATCTCGGCGTTGACGTGGATAACCTGTATATCTCACAGCCTGATTCCGGTGAGGACGCATTGGAGATATGCGATACACTGGTGCGAAGCGGCGCCATCGACATAATCGTTGTCGACTCTGTCGCGGCGCTGGTTCCCAAGGCAGAGCTGGAAGGCGATATGGGCGATTCTCATGTTGGCCTTCAGGCGAGGTTGATGTCTCAGGCGCTTAGAAAACTTACCGGCGTCATCAGCAAGACAAATACTATTATAATATTCATTAACCAGCTGCGCGAAAAGGTGGGCGTCATGTTTGGCAATCCAGAGACCACCACCGGCGGCAAGGCACTGAAGTTCTACGCCTCCGTGCGCATGGACGTGCGCAAGCAGGATACAATTAAAAACGGCGCGGAATTTATAGGCAACCGCACCCGCGTAAAGATCGTAAAGAACAAAGTGGCGCCTCCTTTCAAGACCGCCGAATTCGATATGATATACGGCGAGGGTATATCAAGGGAGAGCTGCATATTGGATATGGCAGTCGACCAAAAGATAATAAATAAGACCGGAGCGTGGTATTCCTACAATGATATGCGCATGGCCCAGGGTCGCGATAACGCAAGGCTGTTCCTCAAGGACAATAAGGAGCTTTGTGACGAAATAGAGGCCAGAGTGCGGGAGAAAATGATGCAGGTGCCCGCCAAAACCGAAGAGCCGGAAGAGGAAATATAATGCATTTTGAACGATATAACCGTAAATAAAAAACTTATTCTGGCAAATATTATAAGTCAGGGGCCACGCGTCCTTGACTTTTGTTTTGCCATGGGTTTATAATAAATTTTGAGATATTATATCGGTGTGTAGTTTCGTAGACCTGCTCTACTGAAATAATAGTCCATGCATGCTGCGTATTTTACGCTCGGATACATAATATATATAGTTTATTTGGAGGTGCTACACTAAACGTGGAAATATGGATCCCCATAGTGATCGGGATCGTTTGTTTAGCTGCGGGTTTCGCAGGTGGATATGTTTACAGGCGCAATATAGCGGAAGCAAAGATAGCTAACGCAGAAGAAGCAGTTAAAAAAATGATCGGCGACGCCCAGAAGAGGGCTGAGACCATAAAGAAGGAAACGGTTCTTGAAGCCAAGGAAGAAGCCTACCGCATTAAGAACGAAAATGAAAAGGAACTGAGAGAGAGACGCAACGAGCTGCAGCGCAACGAGCGCAGGCTGCTCCAGCGCGAGGAAACACTGGATAAAAAGATCGATGGTATAGAGCAGCGCGAGCAGCAGCTCAACCAGAAGATAAAAGAAGCTGAGAACACCGAGGCTTCCATCAAGGAACTTTACGATAAGCAGCTCAAGGAGCTGGAGACTATTTCCGGATTGTCTATGGACGAGGCAAGGGAAATACTGCTCAGCAGCGTTGAACGCGATGCCCGCCACGATGCGGCGATAATGCTGCGCGATATTGAGGCAAAAACCAAGGAAGAAGCCGATAAGCGCGCCCGCAACATCATTTCTCTTGCGATACAGCGCTGTGCTGCGGATCACGTGGCTGAGACCACTGTGTCCGTAGTGTCTCTACCCAACGACGAAATGAAGGGACGTATAATTGGCCGCGAGGGCCGCAATATCCGTACCCTTGAAACCGCGACGGGTGTTGACCTTATAATCGACGATACTCCCGAAGCTGTCATACTTTCAGGCTTCGATCCCGTTCGCCGCGAGGTCGCCCGAATAGCTCTGGAACGGCTTATAACCGATGGAAGAATACACCCCGGGCGCATAGAGGAAATGGTAGAAAAGGCCCGACGCGAGGTGGACACGCAAATACGCGAAGCAGGCGAGCAGGCAATATTCGAGGTGGGAATACACGGACTGCACCATGAACTGATAAAGCTTATCGGCCGATTGAAGTACCGCACCAGCTACGGACAGAATGTTCTCAAGCATTCTATCGAAGTAGCTCATCTTGCCGGAATGATGGCCTCCGAGTTGGGCGCTAACGAAGCTCTCGCAAAGCGTGCGGGTCTGCTGCACGATATAGGCAAGGCGGTAGATCACGAGGTCGAAGGTCCCCATGCCCAGATCGGTGCGGATCTTGCAAAGAAGTACCGCGAGAACAATCAGGTCATACATGCCATACAGGCTCACCATGGCGACGTTGAGCCAAGTACCGTGGAAGCTGTACTTGTGCAGGCCGCCGACGCCATATCTGCCGCACGTCCCGGCGCACGGCGTGAGACACTGGAGAACTACATCAAGCGCCTTGAAAAGCTTGAAGAGATTGCCAACTCATTCGAGGGCGTTGACAAGTCCTTCGCAATTCAGGCCGGACGCGAGATACGTATACTGGTCAAGCCCGAGAACGTCAACGACGCTGATACAATCATCATGGCAAAGGAGATCGTCAAGCGCATAGAGACCGAGCTTGAGTATCCCGGTCAGATAAAGGTCAACGTAATACGCGAGACCAGAGCGGTCGAATTTGCAAAGTAAACATTAGCATCACAATTAAGGATATGCTCGCATATCCTTAATTTTTTGAGGAAAAGGAGTAGATATGTCAAATATACCCGTGGCTGACGCCCATTGCGACTTCCTTTACTATATGACGCAGGACGGCTGGGATATAAACCGCCCCACCCGCAATCAGGCAGTAGCGCTTCCTTATATAAAACAAGGCGGCGGCAAGCTGCTGTTCTTTGCCGCATGGGTGGATATGGATATGCGCAAGGATTGCCTGCAGCAGGCGCTGGATATGTTCGATTCATATTTTACGATGATGGAGGAGAACGACGTCTTTGTGCCCCTCACAAAGGATTACACGCCGGACGGAGACAAGATAGCCACCGTGCTTACCGTTGAGGGTGGTGAGTCGCTCAATGCAGCCATAAGCAACGTCAGGCTGTTCCACCGGCTGGGCGTCAGGGCTATGACTCTGACATGGAATTATTCCAACGAACTCGCTTCACCTGCCATGCGAAGGGCAAACAAGGGACTGACTGGGAGGGGAAGGGAGGTAGTGCGTGAGATGAACCGTATAGGCATAGCGCTGGACGTATCCCACCTGAGCGACGCCGGCATCGACGAGGCGCTGGAGATATCTCAGCGTCCCATATTTGCCTCGCATTCAAATGCCCGCGCAGTATTCGACCATAAGCGTTCCTTAAAGGACGAACATATTAAAGCGATAGCTGCTCAAAATGGCGTAATTGGGGTAAATTACTATCCGGGACAGCTGGTAAAGACAGGTGACGCCTCGGTACGGGAGATAGCGCAGCATATAGCCCACATTGCAGGATTGGCCGGTCCGGAGCATGTATGCCTGGGTTCGGATTTTGATGGCATGAACGCATACCCGGTGGATATGAAAAATTGGAGCGATGTGCCGAATCTTTTTGACGAACTCCAAAGGATAGGATTCTCTGATAAAGAAATACGCCGCATAGCGTATGACAACCTGCATGACTATATTATACAGTTTGTGGATTAAAACAATGAAAAATCTCCTCAGGCAAAAGCCTGAGGAGATTGGCAGGGGCAGAAGGACTCGAACCCTCAACAAAGGTTTTGGAGACCCACGTGTTACCATTACACCATGCCCCTTCGGTGTGAAACCTTGATGATTATAACACCGATATGGTGATAATGTCAACTTTATTTTTAGGGAGGATACATTGAAGAAGGTCGTTATATATACCGACGGTGCGTGTAGCGGCAATCCAGGCCCGGGTGGCTGGGGCGCGGTTCTCATGTATGGGCAATTCAAAAAGGAGATTTCGGGCGGGGAAAAAATGACTACGAACAATCGCATGGAGCTTATGGCGGCCATATCTGCCCTGAATGCCTTGAAAGAGCCCTGTGAAGTAGATTTATTTACCGATAGCGCCTATCTTTGCCGGGCATTTTCCGAGAACTGGGTGACTAACTGGCAGCGCAACGGCTGGAAAACCAGCGGCAAAAAGGAAGTGGAAAACCGCGACCTGTGGGAGCTGCTTATTGCACATACACACAAACACAGCATCAGCTGGCACAAGGTAAAGGGCCATAGCGACAACGCCTACAACAATCGATGCGACGAGCTTGCGCGGGGCGCTATTGCAGGTTGTAAAACAAAGCAAAATGGTGTAAAATAAATATGTTTGTATAAACCTATCAAATTTTCAGGAGAGAGATACAATATGAAAAAGATAGTTATCGCACTTGGCGGAAACGCCCTTCAGGAAGCGGGCAAGCCTGCAACGGCAGAGGCTCAGCTTGAAGTAGTCGAAAAGACCTCCGAGTATATCGCGGACATAATAGGCGAGGGATATAAGGTCATTATTGCCCACGGAAACGGCCCTCAGGTAGGCCGCATAGTGCTCCAGAACGAGTATGCCACCCCTGTAAGCCCGGCAATGCCCTTTGATGTATGCGGCGCTATGAGCCAGGGCTATATAGGATACCACATTCAGCAGGGCCTTACAAAGGTACTGCGTTCACGCGGAAACAAGTCCGAGGTGGCTACTGTGGTAACTCAGGTGCTGGTAGACAGGAACGATCCCAAGTTCAAAAACCCCTCCAAGCCTATAGGCCCATTCTATACCGAGGAAGAAGCCAAGAAGATAGCCGACGAGAAGGGCTATGTAATGAAGGAAGACGCGGGCCGCGGCTGGAGGCGAGTAGTTGCGTCCCCAATGCCCGTTGAGATAGAGGAGCTCAGCGCAGTAAAATGCCTGGTTGACAACGGCTTCGTAGTCGTCACCGTAGGCGGAGGCGGTATCCCTGTAATACGCAACGATAAGGGTGAGCTGGAAGGCACAGCCGCCGTTATAGATAAGGATCTTGCAAGCGAGAAGCTGGCGGAGGATCTGGATGCCGATGCTCTGGTTATACTTACCGCTGTAGAAAAGGTAAGCATCAACTACAAGAAACCTGACCAGAAGGATCTGGATAAGCTTACCGTATCGGAAGCCAGGAAGTACATGGCCGAAGGCCAGTTCGCTCCCGGCTCTATGCTGCCCAAGGTAGAGGCTGCTGTTAAGTTCGTGGAGAGCAAGCCCGGCAGGATAACCATAATCACCAGCCTTGATAAGGCGGTAGAGGCTCTTGACGGCAGGGCTGGCACTACTATCATATAACAATAACTATTGAAATACTTTGATTCGGGGTATATAATCTAAGTCAGATTTATACTTTGAAACAAAGGAGAGGATTTTCTATGACATCTCTTAAGCAGATGGATCATGCGAAGCTTCGGGTGTTTTATGATACAACCCTGAGGGAATACGAGAGCTGCAAGGCCAAGGGCCTAAAGCTGGATATGTCCCGCGGCAAGCCCTCAAGGGCCCAGGTGGCTCTCTCAAACGATATGCTTAATATCGACGTTGTATCCAACGCTGTTACAGACGGCATAGACGCCTTTAATTACGGCGGGCTCGATGGCCTGCCCATATGCAGGAAATTTTTTGCTGATATTCTGGGAGTAAAGCCCGAGCAGGTTTTCGCAGCCGGCAACGCCAGCCTTCAGCTTATGTACGATACCATAGCAAAGGCTTATACCCACGGCCTGCTGCATTCCGAAAAGCCATGGTCAAAGCTGGACAAGATAAAGTGGCTTTGCCCGGCGCCCGGCTATGACCGCCACTTCAAGGTCACCCAGGCCTTCGGCATGGAGCTTATAACGGTTCCCATGAACGACGACGGCCCGGACATGGACATGGTGGAGGAGGTTATAAAGGATCCCGCTGTAAAGGGTATGTGGTGCGTGCCTAAGTATTCCAATCCCGATGGCATAATCTACAGCGATGAGGTCATTGACCGTATTGCGCATCTCAAGCCGGCGGCAAAGGATTTCCTGCTCATGTGGGACAACGCCTACTGTATCCACGAGTTTGACGGAGAATTCCGCCCCTTTAGGGATATTCTGACGCTGTGCAGCGAGGCCGGCAATCCGGATATGGTATTTGAATTTGCGTCCACGTCCAAGATAACCTTCCCCGGAAGCGGTGTTGCGTGCTTTGCGTGCAGCGAGGCGAATATGGCGTACATGAAGAAGCTGATATCCGCCCAGACCATCAGCTTTGATAAGATAAACCAACTGCGCCATGCGCTGTTTTTGAAGGATAGGGCAACCGCCTTGGTGCACATGAAGAAGCACGCCGAGTTCCTCAAGCCCAAGTTCGACATAGTCCTCGAATATCTTGAGCGCGAAATAAAGCCTTTGGATATAGGCAGATGGCATACGCCTAAGGGCGGTTATTTTGTCAGCTTTTTCACAATTCCTGGCTGCGCGAAGCGCACCAATCAACTTGCCAAGGAAGCCGGCGTGGTTATGACAGCCGCAGGTGCAACATATCCTTACGGTATAGATCCCGAGGATTCAAATCTGCGCATAGCGCCGAGCTATCCGCCTGTAGAAGAACTCAAGGAAGCAATGTCGGTGTTTTGCACATGTGTAAAGCTGGCTGCTGCTGAGAAGCTGCTGGCGGAAAAATAATGTAAAAATTAAGACATTAAACAGCCACAGTAGCTGCTCTGCTGTGGCTGTTCTTATACTTTATTCTGTCGTATGATAGTATAAGACAAAACAGAAAATCGGAATTAGCATACAGGGCAGCAATGTCTAATTGAAGCAATGCGGCATTTCTCGCTTTGTGTCGTGTTGAAATGAAAAAGCCGGTGCTATACTAACGGCGAAAGGAGGGTATCTGATGGATCAGATCAAGATAGGAATATTTCTGAAAGAGCTCCGAAAAGAAAAAAAACTGACGCAGGAGCAGTTGGCAGAGAAGTTAAATGTATCCGGCAGGACGGTATCTCGTTGGGAAACGGGAAGCAATATGCCTGATATCGGTATGCTGGTCGAGATGGCTGATTTTTTTGATGTGAGCATACCTGAAATCGTTAGCGGAGAAAGGAAAAGCGAGAATATGAATAAAGAAACGAGAGATACTGCCGTAGCCATGGCAGAGTACGGTCGAAATGCCGTAAAGAAAGGAAAGCAAAAAGCAATTGGTATTCTGATGTCGGCATTCGGCATATTCATCATTGTGTCGGCGTTGTCAATATTTCCAAGTGATAGCAGTTGGGGAAGCATTTACTCGGTTTTGGGAAGTATTTTTCTGGTTGCCGGCATATATCTTATTATCAGGCCGGTGGTGGCTAAACGAGGCTTGCGCATACTGACGGTCCTCGGATGCGTTTGCCTGCTATTTGGAGCTTTTGCGCTATCCGATTATGTTGCGGTTAAGCAGTTCAGCCAGGTGCCAAGATTTCGGTATGCGACGAGTTATGATTCACGGTATCCCGATCAATTAGTGCATAAAACCATATTTTTTACAGCGGTTCAGAAAAATCCCGGAACAGAGAATGAGAAAGTCTTTATTGTAAAATAAGTTTTTATGAGGTAATGCGGATTCCAGTGCAGTTATACCTTAAATAATATCTTTTTTACTACTAACTATTCGTTAAACTTGTGTTTAACGAATAGTTTGGTGTATAATATAGATGTATAAAAAGAGATCTTGGAGGGACTTCCCTATGGGCGAAAATTATGCCGGGAGCCAATATATAGCATATACTACGAAAATCAGGGCCGTTTTAAAGGAACTGCCGAGCTTTGCGGGAGATTTTTTCCGCGGCATAGAAAATGATACGCTGGTGCGTACAAGATACGCCTATGCGGTGGATATGCGGACATTCTTCAAATATCTGGTGCTGCAGCCGGAGTTTTCAGATAAGGCCATTACCGAGCTCACCCTTGCCGACCTTGACCGTGTCACGACTTCTACTGTTGAGGATTTCTTGAGCTATGTTTCATATTATACTGATGACGGCGACCACGAGCAGATAAATGGTGAGCGTGCCAAGGCGCGAAAGCTTTCCACCCTTCGTGCCTTCTATAAGTATTTTTATCGGAAGGAACGGATAAAGAACAATCCCCCTTCCCTCGTCGACCAGCCTTCCATACATGATAAGTCCATAATACGCCTTGAACCTGACGAGGTTGCGCGGCTGCTGGACGCAGTACAGTCGGGCGAAGGGCTGACTGAAAAGGAAAAGCAGTACCATAAGCGCACGCAGGCCCGAGATCTGGCCATACTTACGCTGTTTTTAGGTACAGGCATACGAATCAGCGAGCTGGTCGGCATCAATATGGAAGATATCAATTTCTCAGCTAACGAATTTTCCGTTACACGCAAGGGCGGCAATCAGGACATATTGGTGTTCGGCGACGAGGCTCGCTCTGCCCTGCTCAACTACATGCTGGAGCGTGAGCAGGTTGACGCCTGCCCAGGCCATGAGGACGCGCTGTTTCTCTCGCTGCAAAAGAAGCGAATAACCGTTCGCGCCGTGGAAAATCTGGTGCACAAGTACGCCGTCATAGTAACGCCACAAAAGAAAATATCCCCTCACAAGCTCAGGAGCACCTACGGCACAAACCTTTACCGCGAAACCGGGGATATATATCTTGTTGCCGACGTATTAGGCCATAAGGATGTGAACACCACCAGAAAGCACTACGCTGCGGTATCTCAGGATAACCGCCGCCTCGCAGCAAGGGTGGTAAAGCTCAGGGACGATTAACGCTTCTTTCTTACGCCCTTGAGGCCCTGTATCTTTTGCTGTGCGTCCTCTATTTCAGCGGCGCGGAGCTTCTGTTCCCATTCTGCCATGAGTTTAGGGTCTATATCCAGTGGAGCAACGTTGTGCGGGTCAAAGGAATATTCATCATCGTCGTCAAACAGATCGTCGTCAAAGGGCAGTTCCATTATCTCGTCAAGGGTCGATATGCTGTCCGTGAGCTCAATCTGAAAATCCTCATAGTCCTTGCCGCTATCTATGCACTTGCAGCAGTTGTCGCATATCTTGGTGGGATCCAGGTCGCAGTAGTCAAGTTCTGTACCCCGTTCTTTTTCGTCCTGCATAAAACCTCCGCTTTATTCTACGCTGAATGCTGCACAGAACGTTTGTTTGTTGCAAACATTTGTGCGCCATGCTATAATTTAGAAAAATATTGTGTAATGCCCAAAAGCATTGCCTTATATCGATATTATACCACGTTCATACGGTTTAATGGAGGAATATTATAAAATGAAGGAACTTACCCGCCAGCAGCAGGCAGTATATGACTTTGTAAAGAGCTATATCGAAGAAAAGTCCTATCCTCCTACAATACGCGAAATAGGCGCGGCGGTGGGTCTGAGCTCAACCTCTACCGTCCATTCACACGTCAAGACGCTTATAGATAAGGGATATCTCGTTTCCAGCCCATCAACCCAGAGGACTATCGCCTTGGCCATGCCCGAGAATAAACAGCGCCACGTCATGGACATACCATGCGTGGGCACGGTTGCCGCAGGCACACCCATACTTGCCTTTGATGACGTGACCGAAAGTCTGCCTCTCCCCACCTCTCTGCTTCATGGGGCGAAGAAGGGCGAAGCTTTCATACTTGAAGTAAAGGGTGAGAGCATGATAGAGGCCGGCATAAATAGCGGCGACATGATAGTTGTAAACAGCGGCCTTGGCGCGGAAAACGGAGATATAGTAGTTGCACGTGTATGTGGCGATACCGCCACGGTAAAGCGCATATTCTATGAGAATCCAAAGATAAGGCTCCAGCCGGAAAACTCAGGCATGGAGCCCATATATGCGGATTATGATAATGTTGAGGTATTAGGCAGGGTAGTCGCTCTTCTCAGGCGCTACTAAGGTTTATTATATGCTTACCTCGCCGTTTTTGATAAGATCGTCCAATGCCAGCATAACGCCTATACGTCCGTGGGCGTGGGTCAGACCGCCCTGCACATAGGCCGTATAAGGCTCCACTATTGGCGCGTCAGCGCTGAGCTCGATAGATGATCCCTGTACGAAGGCGCCTGCCGCCATTATTACCTGGCTGGTATAGCCGGGCATATCCCACGGTTCCGGCTGGACAAAGCTGTCCACTGGAGCCGCTTTTTGTATGCTGCGGCAGAAGGAAATCAGCGCATCTGCGGTATTAAAGCGCAGAGACTGGACTATATCGGAACGCACTGCATCGCTCTTTGGCATGCTTATCATGCCTACGCTCTCGAACACCTTGGCGAATAGCACGGCGTTTTTCAGCGCCTGTGCCGTCACGTGGGGCGACAGGAATATACCCTGGAAGAACGGTGCGTAGCTGCCGTAATAGGAGCCCACTTCCCTGCCCATTCCTGGCACTGTCAACCGCATCTCGATGCGTTCCAAGGCCTTTTTTGAACCTGCTATATAGCCGCCGGTAGGTGCTATGCCGCTGCCGATGTTCTTTATAAGAGAGCCTATCATTACATCAGCGCCGTAATAGGCCGGCTCATGGGGGCGAGTAAACTCACCGTAGCAGTTGTCCACTACGACAAACGCATTTGGGGCAAGCTTTTTCGCCATATCGAACACCGGCGCCATCTCTTCCGGCGTCAGCGCGTTGCGCCAGGAGTAGCCGCGGGAACGCTGGAAGTATATCACCTTTTCGCTGCCGGTAATGGCTGCTTTCGCGGCATCAATATCTATATGTCCGTCGGCGGTCAGATCCACCTGACGGTATATGACGCCCATGCGCTTTAATGAACAGTATTCATCGCCGCTTATGCCTATGGCCTTCTCCAGCGTGTCGTATGGCTTGCCCGTAAGGGAAAGCATTACGTCCCCGGGCTCCAGCAGGCCGGAGAGAGCCGTGAATATCGCCTGTGTACCAGAGGATATCTGTGGGCGAACCAGCGCGTCCTCCGCCTCCAGAGCACAGGCAAATACCGCGCCAAGCGCCTCGCGGCCTATGTCGTCATAGCCGTAGCCGCTGGTGGGCGCAAAGTGCCTCAGCGCTATACAGTTGTCCTGAAATGCCTTGAGTACCCTCACCTGTGTGTATGCCTCATTCGCCTCTATGCCTTCATAGATATTTCCGAGAGAATTTTCGCAGGATTTTACAAAATCATAGGTTTTCTGCGATATTCCGAGCAGTTTAAGTTCCGGATTCATTTATTCTTCCCTTTGCTCCTGATTGTTTATTGTTATTCTGGTGTTGGGAGTAACGGTGGATATGGCATGCTTGTATATCATCATCTGCTCATTTCCGACTTCTGCCGTCACGACAAAGCTGTCATAGCCCGTTATTACGGCGTTCTTTATCTGGTATCCATTTGTGACGTGGATAGTCACAGGCACCTTTGCCTTGCGCGCGCTGTTCAAAAATGCGTCCTGCAAATTCATCGGTTTATTCATATAATCACATCTCCTGCGTACATATGTGGCAAATCTCCTCGCCCAGAGCCTCTGCGCTTTCAAAGGTGCTTACGTCCAGCCATGTTATTCGCCTGTCGCGCCTGAACCAGGTAAGCTGGCGCTTGGCAAAGCGGCGCGTCTCCTGCTTTATGGCTTCTATACCTTCAGATAGTGTGTATTCACCGTCGAATACCCTAAAAAGCTGCTTATACCCAAGGCCCTGAAGTGCGGGTAGGCTTCGGTCGTAATTCCTGTCGTATATCGCCCGCGCCTCTTCCACAAGGCCCTGCTCCAGCATAATATCCACCCGCCTGTTTATGCGGTCGTACAGCATTGCCCTCGGCATCGTCAGTCCTATCATAACTGGATTATACGGTATCTCCGCACCTGCCTTGTTTGAAAAGTCTCCGCCATGGGCATCTATTGGCTTTCCAGTCAGTCTAAGCACCTCAAGTGCGCGTATTATGCGCTTTGTATCATTTGGGTGCAGCCGGGCCGCCGCTTCCGGGTCTTCTTCCTGCAGCATGGCGTGGAGCGTACCCCTTCCCTGCCTTTCTTCTATGTCTGATAGCTCGGACCTAAGTTTTTCATCTGACTGTACCTCTGTAAAGTTCAGCGGGAATACCAGGGAATTAATGTAAAGTCCCGTTCCGCCGACTACGATAGGCTGTTTTCCTCTACCTGCTATGTCCTCTATTGCCTCCCCTGCCATCTTGCGGAATTCCGCTACACTGAACTTGGGGGAGTTTATGTCTATGGCGTCCATCAGGTGATGGGGTATTCCCTGCCGTTCTTGCATGGTAGGCTTGGCTGAGCCTATGTCCATGCCCTTATATACCTGTATGGAGTCTGCCGAAACTATCTCGCCGTTGAGCTTGATTGCCGCATATATCGAAGCGGCGGTCTTGCCGCTTGCCGTCGGGCCTACGATGAGTATAAGCTTAAGCGCTTCCATATCACTGTACCCGCTTGAATAGCTTTTCAAACTCGGCCTTTGTCATGCGCACCATTATAGGGCGGCCATGGGGGCAGGTCATGGGAACCCCGTCGCCTTCGAATTCCTTCAAAAGCGCCTCTATCTCCTCCTTGGGAAGCAGCGCTCCCGCCTTTATGGCATGCTTGCAGGAATACTGTATAAGTGCGCTGCGCTTCAAGTCTTTTGTGCTGAGCCTGTTTTTTGCCTCAAGCCTGCCGATCGCTTCGTGGAGGAAGCTTGCCGTCTCGGGCGCATTAAGTATGGCGGGCACGGCGCGTACGCTTACCGTCAGCGCACCAAATTCCTCTATTTCAAAACCCAGCTCCTCAAACAGAGGCAGATTATCCATCAGCGTCTGGTATTCCTCGGGCATGAGCTTCTCTATTACCGGCATGAGCAGCATCTGTGAATCCGGCTCTAAGGGCTTATTCATTATGCGCTCATAAAGCCTGCGCTCGTGGGCTGCGTGCTGATCGATAAAGAATACGCTCTCGCCCTGCTGAACTATCCAGTAGCAGCTGAAAAGCTGGCCTATGATGTCGTAATGCGACTGGCCGAATTCAGCCTGCTGAGGCTTTTCTTTTAATAGGGTTTCAGGCTCTGCTGACGGCACGGGCACATCAGACTGAGTTGTTTCGGGGAGCATGCGCTCCTTCTTTGCGATATCTTCGGCAGCTGAAACAGGCTGTACCTCAGGCTTTGCTTCAGCCCTCGCATTCTTCGGCCCCATGACCGATTCTCCATAGCGCTGACGAAGCAGCTCCATGGCGGATGCCGAATCGTATTTGAACCCCATACCGGAGCGTATGCTTGCAGTTGGCACTGCGCCGGGCTCCTTTAGTTTTAGCGGCGATTTGTCCGCCGGTTTGAAAAGCTCGCTGTATGAAAGCTGCTTATCAGGCTTTTTGCTATCGGTCGGTTGTACGATTTCCTGCCGAACAGCCGCATTCAGGGCATTTATAGAGCCGAATGCCGTTTTTTTCGTAATAATGTCTTCCCGGCGTATAGTGGGCGCCACGGGATCCCCAAGGGCCATGCGCGTAGCTATGGTAGCCGCCCTTACAGCCCCCTGTTCGTCTTTGAAGCGCACCTCCATCTTGTTTGGGTGTACGTTTACGTCCACGTCCTCGTAATTCACGCCTATGTCCAGCACGTAAAACGGAAACTTGCCCACCATTATGCGGGTATCGAAGGCCCGCTGTACGCCGTAGGAGATCTGCTGAGAACGCACATAGCGGGAGTTTATATACAGCGACTGCTGCTGCCGGTTTGGGCGGGATATGCTCTCGGTGCCTACATATCCGGTTATCCTGAACCTGCCGTCGTCGTAGTCTACTTCTTTAATATGCGGCAGAACCTCTCCGCCGTATATGCAGAATATTGCAGAACGCAGCTGCCCGTCACCTGGGCTGTGGTATATTACCTTGCCGTTGTTCAATAGCTTTATTGATACGCCCGGATTGCCCATAATAGCGCGGGCGGCGTAATCGGATATGGCTGCGCCTTCCGCACGCTGGGATTTCAGGAACTTAAGCCGCGCGGGAACATTATAAAATACATTGCGGACTTCGATGGCAGTACCTTCGGCACAGCCGCACTCGGCGCATTCCTTTATATCTCCGCCCTCGATATGAATTTGGGTGCCGGATTCCGAATCTTTAGTGCGTGTGCGCATGGTAAGCTGGGATACCGCGGCTATGGAAGATAGCGCTTCGCCGCGAAAGCCCAGCGTGGATATATGGCCCAGATCGTCAGCTGAGGATATTTTGCTGGTAGCGTGGCGCAGGAATGCCGTAGGCACGTCTTTGGACAGAATGCCGGAGCCATTGTCGGTTATTTTTATATAATCTATTCCACCGCCGTTGATCTCGATGGTAATGGCGGTACTGCCTGCGTCTATGGAGTTTTCCACCAGCTCCTTAACTATGGAAGCCGGCCTTTCCACTACCTCGCCTGCTGCTATCTGGTTTGCGGTGTGCTTCGAGAGCACCTGTATTCTCTTTGCTGTCTGCATTATTTGCAATGCTTCTCCTTATGCTACCTAAGCTTCGCGCGAAGGTGCAGGTCGTATATCATGTTCAGCGCCTCCATGGGCGTGATGCTGTTTACGTCCACGTTTCTCAACTCCTGCATTATGTCGTCGGGCGACGCGGGGCCGAACAGCGTTATCTGTTGGGGTGCGCCGGCGTTGGCCTTGTCCAGAATGCTGTCGTGATCGATATTTATATCAGAGGCTTCCAGCTCGTGCAGTATATCCTTGGCTCTCTTTATCACTTCCTGAGGCAGTCCCGCAAGCCTCGCCACCTGTATGCCGAAGCTCTTGTCGGCGCCGCCGCGGACTATCTTGCGCAGGAAGATTATGTCGTCTCCGACTTCCTTTACGGATATCCTGTAGTTCTTTATGCCCTGCAGCTTGCCCTCAAGCTCCGTAAGCTCGTGGTAGTGGGTCGCAAACAGCGTCTTTGCGCCGCACCGTTCCTTGTCGGCGATGTACTCAAGCACCGCCCATGCTATGCTGAGGCCGTCAAAGGTGCTGGTGCCGCGGCCTATCTCGTCGATTATTAGCAGGCTGTTGGAGGTGGCGTTATTGAGTATGTTGCTCATCTCGCTCATCTCCACCATGAAGGTGCTCTGGCCGGAGGCGAGACTGTCGGACGCGCCAACACGGGTAAATATTTTGTCCGTAATGGTTATGCTCGCGGCGGAGGCGGGAACAAAGCTGCCTATGTGGGCCATGAGTACGATGAGCGCCACCTGCCGCATGTATGTGCTCTTACCAGCCATATTGGGGCCGGTAAGTATTATCAGCCTGTCGTCCCTTGCGTTCATCATGGTGTTGTTGGGCACAAAGCCCTCCTTCACGTTTTTTTCCACAACAGGGTGACGGCCGTCCGTTATCTCTATCTTGCCGCTTGTAAGTATCTTTGGCCTGCAATAGTTGTTTTCGAAGGCCACCTGAGCCATGGAACAATATACGTCCAGCGACGCGATGAGCGCAGCATCGTTCTGAAGCCGCTCTATGCAGCCGAGGAGCATTGAGCGCAGCTCGGAGAAAAGCTTATATTCGAGAGTAACACAGTTCTCCTCAGCGCCGAGAATTGTGTTTTCCAGCTCCTTAAGCTCGTCGGTTATGTACCTTTCGCAATTTGCGAGTGTCTGTTTGCGCTGATAGTTGTAAGGCACGAGGTGCTGATACGCCTTCGTGACCTCGATATAATAGCCGAAGACCTTGTTGTAGCTTATGCGAAGGTTCTTTATGCCTGTCTTCTCCCTCTCCTCCGCCTCCATGCGGGCAAGCCACGTTTTGCCGTTTTTCGCGGCGTCACGGTATTTGTCCAGCTCCTCGTTGTAGCCGTCGCGGATTATGCCGCCGTCTTTTACGCTCAGGGGCGGATTGTCTATTATGGCGGAGGTGAGCAGGGCGCATATATCGTCCATCGGGTCCAGAGTGCCGTGTATGCGCTGGAATTCGTTGGCCTTGAGCCCTTGGAGCGTAGTTATGACTCCGGGCAGCTTTTCCAATGAATGCCGGAGGCAATCGCAGTCCCGTGCGTGTACCGTGGAATAGGCTATGCGGCTGCAAAGACGCTCTATGTCGTATATGGCGTCGAGAGCCGTCATGAGCTCCTGCCGCTGTATAGGCTTTGACAAAAGCTCGTCTACGGCGTTGAGCCTTGCGTCTATATCGCCGGGATCCTGCAAAGGCTGGTCTATCCATGTGCGAAGCAGCCTTCCGCCCATGGCGGTGCCGGTCTTGTCCAATAGATACAGAAGCGTGTTCTTCTTGCTGCCGTCAGCCCTCAGCGGCTGCGTAAGCTCAAGATTGCGCCGGGAGTTTGCATCTATGTGCATGTACTTTGTGCGCTGCATCACCCGTATGCGCTTAATATGGCACAAGGAGTTCTTCTGTGTATCCTCAAGGTATGCGATCAGCGCCCCCGCGGCGGATATGGCACAAGGCATATCGTCACAGCCGAAGCCGGACAGGGTAGATACCCCAAAGTGGTTAAGAAGCCGCTGCTTTGCGCCTGTATACTCGTATGCCCAGTTGCCGTAGCACTGGGTGTAGTACTCCGACTGAAGCTTGCGTGTGAGCAGCTCGTTGAGGAATATTGCATCGTTTGCCACTATTTCAGTAGGCTGTATGCGGCACAGCTCGTCCATAAGCTCGGCTGTATACTTTTCCCCGCTGTATTCGTATACGTAAAATGCGCCTGTGGAAACGTCGCAGTAAGCGAGGCCGAGATCGCTGTCGCGCAGGAAGACGGATACGATATAGTTATTCTTCCGCTCGGACAGCATGCTTTCCTCGATGACCGTTCCGGGAGTCATCACTCTTATGACCTCCCTTTCCACAAGGCCCTTGGATTCCTTGGGATCAGTCATCTGCTCGCAGATAGCTACTTTATAACCCTTTTCAATAAGCTTGCTGGCATATATCTCTACCGCATGGTAGGGCACGCCGCACATGGGTGCGCGTTCCTCAAGGCCGCAGTCGCGCCCGGTGAGAACTATTTCAAGCTCACGGGAGGCCAGAAGAGCGTCCTCAAAAAACATTTCGTAAAAGTCGCCAAGACGGTAAAAGAGTATACAGTCCTTGTATTTCTCCTTTACCTCCATATACTGGCGCATCATTGGGGTAAGCTCTGCGGGCATATATGTTTTGCTCCTGAGAAATTCTCGCTAAATTTAAACGGTATCAGTGTACGCAGCCGGAACAGCCGGAGCAGTTTCCAGAGCAGCCGGAACTGCTGTTTTCCTCGGTGTTCATACCTATATAGGCGCCGACAGTCCTGTTGACTTCGTTCATAAGGTTGGCGAAACAGTGCTGCGCCTCCATCATCTCTTCAAATACGGGGTTTTCCACAAGCTCCGTCTGTATATCGTCTATCTCCTTGGCGATGGCGGATACCTCGATGCCCTCTGAATCCGCGTTTTCCAGCATGGAAACCATCTTGTCCTGCTTTTGGGTGTATTGCTCCATAAGCTCGTTTACGTGCTTATCGGCGTCCATGGCGGCCTTTGCTGCCTGGAGCCTGCGGAACTCATCGGAGTTTGAAAGAGCCATGCCCAGTTCTGTTGCTTTTTCGATTATCATTGAATATGCCTTTCCGCCTTAAACAAGTTCGCCTATGAGGGAGTTGTTCTGGCTGCCGGTTATTTTTACGTTTCTCATGCTGCCCACAAGACTATCATCCCCAGGGAAGTACACCATCTTGAAGTTGCTCAATTTGCCGTAGGCCATGGGCTCTGATCTGTGGTCGCATCCCTCGACCAGTACCTCGCCGTAAGTGCCTATATATTTCATGTTGCCATTGCGGAGCACCCTGCTCTGGACTTCGTTCAGTCTTTCCAGCCTGTCATGCTTTACCTCGTCGGGTATCTGATCGGGCATTGTGGCAGCTGCGGTGCCTTTACGGGGAGAATACATGAAAGTATACGCCGCAGAGTAGCCAACCTGCTCCACGAGGCTCAACGTTTCTTTAAAGTCCGCTTCCGTTTCGCCCGGGAAGCCAACTATTATATCCGTGGTCAGTTCTATCTCCGGTACCTTTTCCCTGAGCTGCTGTACTTCTTCTATATATTTTTCCCTCGTATAGCAGCGGTTCATGAGCTTGAGTATCCTGCTGCTGCCGGACTGGACCGGAAGATGTATGTGCTTGCACACCCTTGGCAATTCCGCCATAGCGTCTATAAGCCCTGACGAAAGGTCCTTTGGGTGGGAGGTCATGAAGCGTATCCTCTTAAGCTCGGGAACCTGATCGTGTACCATGCGCAAAAGCGCCGGAAAGTCAGTGGTCTCGCCATCCCCCTTGTAGGAATTGACATTCTGGCCAAGGAGTGTCACTTCCTTAAATCCGGCCAAAGCAAGGCCCTTTACCTCGTTCACTATATCCGCAGAGTTTCTGGAGCGCTCACGTCCTCTTACATACGGCACTATACAGTAAGAGCAAAAGTTGTTGCAGCCGTAGGTTATATTTGTGAAGGTGGAAAATGTGCTGTTCCTGCAAACCGGCAGCCCCTCTGCTATCTCGCCGTCCATGTCGCGAACCTGCAACGTGCGCTCGCCGTGATATGCTTCCTCAAATAGCAATGGGAACCGATGCAGTTCATTAGTGCCAAAGACTATATCCACAAATGGAAAGCGCTTGAAGAGCTTCCTGCCGGCGTCCTTTTGCTGCATCATGCAGCCGCATACGCCTATCATGAGCTGCGGATTCTCGTCCTTGCGCTTTTTCAGCGCGCCTATGTTGCCGTATACCCTCTGCTCAGCGTGCTCGCGAATGCAGCAGGTATTGAATATTATAAAGTCGGCCTTGGACTTGTCTTCAGCTTTGGCGTAACCCATTTCCTCCATCATGCCGGCTATTTTTTCCGAGTCGTGCTCGTTCATTTGGCAGCCGTAGGATTCTATATGGTAAGTAAGGCCGAGGTCATAAACTTCGTCTTTTACTCGCTTTGCCGCGGCCTTGGAAGCTGCTATCTCTGCCGGAGAAACAAATACTGGTTCTTTCATCAAAATACCTCTACATAACTAATCACATTAATTATATCTTTTTTAGAGTGTCAGTTCAAGCATATAACCCCTATCGGAACCTCAAAACAGATCATATATGGGTACTTTTATGGGCTTTGCCACAATATACATTATTTTTTAAAAAATATAGTTGACATTTACCACAAAATAAAGTATCATAATCAACGTCGTCGCGGTGCGAATTGAATCGGGGTGTAGCGCAGTTTGGTAGCGCATCTGGTTTGGGACCAGAGGGCCGCAGGTTCAAATCCTGTCACCCCGACCACTTGAATAACGGCCCCTTGGTCAAGCGGTTAAGACACCACCCTTTCACGGTGGTAACGGGAGTTCGATTCTCCCAGGGGTCACCATTAATAAGGGCCTTTAGCTCAGTTGGTCAGAGCGGTCGGCTCATAACCGATTGGTCCGGGGTTCGAGTCCCTGAAGGCCCACCAACTTTTTTAAATTTAAATAATATGGTCCGGTAGTTCAGTTGGTTAGAATGCCAGCCTGTCACGCTGGAGGTCAGGGGTTCGAGCCCCCTTCGGATCGCCATTTTTTCCCAGCTGGTGTAGCTCAATGGCAGAGCAACTGATTTGTAATCAGTAGGTTGTAGGTTCGACTCCTATCACCAGCTCCACCATAACACCTTATATTTTATCCTGGATGGGTTCCCGAGTGGCCAAAGGGAGCAGACTGTAAATCTGCCGTCGCAGACTTCGGTGGTTCGAATCCACCCCCATCCACCACTTTATGCGGGAATGGCGGAATTGGCAGACGCGCACGGTTCAGGTCCGTGTGCTGGTGACAGCATGCAGGTTCAAGTCCTGTTTCCCGCACCATTAAGGAGCTGAAAATCAGCTCCTTTTTGATTATGTTTTGGAGGCTGCAAAGGCTGCGCCCCCCTGCCTGTTTGCTATTTTACTGTTTCTATAAATCTCCATATAAGACGTTTGGCGGCCGCGAATTCCGACGATTTTGAGGAATAATAAATTTTTTCTATCTTATTCTGACACATTTATTATGGCATACCGGAAAGGAAAATGTGTTAATAGTCATCGAACTATTTTGTTTTACAATTTTTACGTATACCGTTCAACAAAAATAAATATGCATAAAAGGTGTTGACATCTTATTTCTGTGGTGCTATGATAATCATCGTTCGGTGAACAATATCTGGGTGTGGCGCAGTTTGGTAGCGTGCTTGAATGGGGTTCAAGAGGCCGGAAGTTCAAATCTTCTCACCCAGACCAAAAAACAGCTCATAGTAAGTATGGGCTGTTTTTTTGTGCTCTTTCTTATGTTATATCCTGCTACAGCATTATGCATATCAGGCCGTTGCAGCCCTCGTTCACCATGCGTTCAATGGTGCTTTGCAGCTTTTGCTGTACGTTTTCCGGCATTCTGCTCACCTTTGACGCCATGCCCTCCTTGGCCATTTCATAGAGGGACTTCCCAAATATATCCATATCCCATATCTTACCGGGGTCCTTCTCAAAGGTGCTGGTCAGGTAATCCGCAAACTCCTCGCTCTGTTCCTCGGTACCCACCAGCGGCGATACCTCTGACTCTATATTTACCTTTATGAGGTGCAGCCCAGAGGCATGAGCGCGAAGCTTTACGCCGAACCTGCCGCCGCGCTGAACTATCTCCGGCTCGTCAAGTTCCATATCCTCTATGTCCGGAGGAACGGTGCCGTAGCCTGTGGCTGCCGCCTGTTCAAGGGCGGAACGTATCCTGTCGTATTCCTTCTTGGCTACTATAAACTCCTTCAGGGAAGCTATCAGATGGGCGTCATCCCGTATTTCGTAGCCGCATTCTTCACTTATTACGGAATAGAACATCCCGTCGTCCGGAGCCAAGCCGACCGTCATCTCTCCGCTGGCGAGGTCGAGGCAGGAAAGCGTGGGGGCTGAGTAACCCTCGATCCCACTTAAAGCTTCAAGGAGGGCATTGCTGTCTCCCATTCGCTCCATGCTTCCGACGGCATTCAAAAGGGGCTCTGTCACCCGCCTTGCAAGCCAGTGCTCCGGCCCCAGGGCGTTCACCCACGAAGGTACTGCCACGTTTACCGAACGTATCGGGAAAGCCATGAGCATTGAGCTTAAAAGCTCCTCAAATTGAGCCTGCTCCATTGTCATTGCGTTTGCCGGCATGGCTATAACACCGTATTTTTCAGAAAGGGCCGCCGCAAGCTCTGTGGCTTCTGCGCCGCAGGGATCGGTGCTGTTTACAAGCACAATAAAGGGTCGGCCTGTGTTTTTCAGCTCGGCTATCACCCTCTCCTCCGCGTCCACATGAGCCGGGCGCTTGATGTCGGTTATGCTGCCGTCGGTGGTCACCATTATGCCTATGGTAGAATGCTCGGTTATGACCTTGTTAGTGCCTATTTCCGCAGCGTCCTCGAAGGGTATGTCGTAGTCGAACCACGGCGTGCGCACCATTCTGGGGGCGTTGTTCTCGACATGGCCTACGGCCCCTTCCACCATGTACCCAACGCAGTCAGCCATGCGTATCTTTATCCGCATGCTCTCTATCTCAAGTGTCGCCGCCTCGTTGGGTATGAAGCGGGGCTGTGTGGTCATTATGGTCCTTCCTGCGGCACTCTGAGGCAGCTCATCTGTGAGCCGCGCCCTGACGTTTTCGTCCTGTATGCTGGGTATCACCATAACGTCCATAAAGCGCTTGATGAAGGTCGACTTGCCGGTACGTACCGGCCCTACCACGCCTATGTATATTTCTCCGTTTGTGCGCCGGGCTATATCCCTGTAAAGCTCATTTTTATCCATAAGGCACCTCCTGTAATGTGTGCAATAGATTTATATGTGCAAAGCAGGCGGTTCATGCGGGATAAAAATAAAACCACCGGATATCCGATGGTTTTTATTTTATGTGAATCCTATGCCTTATCGTTCAGCCTGTCGTTCTTGCCGCGCTGGCGTATTTTGATTCTGATTGGCGTTGCATCCAGCGAGAAGGACTTTCTTATGTAATTTTCAAGATAACGCTGGTATGAGAAATGCATTATCTTTGGGTCGTTCACCACTATGGCAAATGTAGGCGGGTTGGTGGCAAACTGCACAGCGTAGTATATCTTCAATTGCCTGCCCTTATCGGAGGGAGGGGCGGTTACCGTTACAGCTTCGGATATAACGTCGTTAAGCGTGCCTGTGGATATGCGCATACTGTTCTGGGTATAGGCATATTTTGCCGTTTCCAGCACCTTGTTGACCCTCTGACCGGTCTTTGCGGAGATAAACAGCATGGGAACATAGCTCATGAAGGCCAGATCTGTTGTAAGCTCCTTCTTGAACTTGTTCATGGTGTTGGTGTCCTTCTCTATGACGTCCCACTTGTTGACTATAACTACCGAGGCTTTGCCTTCCTCGTGTACATAGCCGGCGATGCGCACGTCCTGCTCGCTAAGTCCCTCTGCGGCATCTATGACTATAAGCACAACGTCCGCCCGTCGTATGGCGCCAAGGGAACGTATGACGCTGTAGCGCTCAACCGTTTCGTCCTCAATGGCACGCTTGCGCCGGATGCCTGCGGTGTCCACCAGCACAAAGTCATCGCCGTTCCATGTGAATGGGGTATCTATGGCATCACGTGTGGTGCCGGATATGCTGCTCACTATTGTGCGCTCATAACCCAGCAGCGCGTTTACCAGGCTGGATTTGCCCACATTTGGTTTGCCCACTATGGCGATATTTATGGCCTCGTGCTCCAGCTCCTTCTCGCACTTTGGGAAATACGATATCACCTCGTCCAGCAGATCGCCTATGCCCAGGCCCTGCTCGGCGGATATCGTTATGGGATTGCCTATGCCCAAAGCATAAAAGTCGTATGCCGAGTCCTCATACTTCGGGTGATCCACTTTATTTACTGCAAGCACTATGGGCTTCTTGGAGCGGCGCAGTAAATCCGCCACGTCCTCATCGGCGGCGGTTATGCCCTCACGGCCGTCTACCATGAATATGATGACGTCGGCTGTCTCTATGGCAAGCTCGGCCTGGCGGCGCATCTGAGTGCTTATTATATCGTCCTTCGTGGGCTCGATACCGCCTGTGTCCACCAACGCGAAATGGTGATCCAGCCATTCCGCGTCGCCGTAGATTCGGTCGCGGGTGACGCCCGGCGTATCCTCTACTATGGCGATGCGCTTGCCGACTACCTTATTGAAGAAGGTGGATTTTCCAACGTTCGGGCGGCCTACTACCGCCACAAGTGGCTTTGACATATTATATAACCTCTCTTGATTGCATTTGTAAGTAAGGCGGTGTACTTCCACAAAAAACACCATTTTTAATTGTAAAGCATTTTTATCTAAATGTCCACGGTCTTGTTTCTCAGCCGCGTTTCGGGTATAATATAGGCAAATCTTCACAAACAGAGAAAGGCGAATACGAACTAAAGAGATAATATGACATTTAAAACCTTGCTTCAAGGCGCAAAGAGAGACCTTCGCGAGATATTTACTTTAAGGAGGCTTCTTTTTATTTTGCTCGGAACAGCCATATGCTCCTTCGGCATATACAATGTCCACGACCAATCCGGCATAACCGAAGGCGGCGCGCTGGGACTCATACTGCTGTTGAACCACTGGTTTGGTCTGCCTTCATCTATAGCCACACCCATAATAGATATAATCTGCTACGCCCTCGCCTTCCGTGCGCTGGGCAGGCATTTTCTTGAGATTTCGGCCTTCTCCACACTGAGCATGGCCATGTTTTTCAGAATTTGGGAGCACTTCCCCCCTGTCCTTCCCAGCCTTGCAGATAAGCCCCTTTTAGCGGCTCTCTTGGGCGCGCTGTTTATAGGCGTAGGAGTGGGCATAGTAGTCAAAAACGGCGGTTCCTGCGGCGGAGACGATGCCCTGGCGCTGTTCATTCACAAGGTTTCCGGCTGGCGATTGTCCCGAGCCTACCTCATAAGCGATCTTACCGTACTGGCACTATCCCTCACCTACATACCCTTTAAAAAGATATTCTTCTCCCTCATTACTGTCACCATCTCCTCCTACATACTCGAGGCAGTACAGGGAAAGAAAAAGGAGCAGGAAGAGACGGAAGGCGTAAGAGCATAACGAAATATCCAAAGCCCGAGGCAGCGCTTCGGGCTTTTCTGCGCAGAAAAACAAAAGGTGCTGAAAGCCATAATGCTTTCAGCACCTTTTATCTGGTCGGGGCGACGTGATTTGAACACGCGACCTTTTGGTCCCGAACCAAACGCGCTACCAAGCTGCGCTACGCCCCGATGGAGCCAACGAGGGGATTCGAACCCCTGACCTGCTGATTACGAATCAGCTGCTCTACCGACTGAGCCACGTTGGCATTGCCGGTGAACCGGCTCAGTTAATAATTATAGCACAGTTGCCTTTTTATGTCTACTGACAAAAATCAATAAAGTTTAGCCAGCGACTTTATACTTTTGAGCTCATCGCTGGAGGTAATCGGCGTCAGATGAAATTCCTGTATGTGCAGAGTGCTGTCCTGCTGTATCCATATGGAGCGGCCCTGCTCGCGGGGCAGGATAGGCGCGCTCTCAGTAGTGTTTTCGTATATCATCTTTGCTATGTCAGGGTGTACCTGGAGCAGATAACCCGTACAGCTTTCGGTAGCAAAACTGCGCATTATCTTCTTTCGCACCTTGAGAAGCATCGTCTCAGCAGATATCACCCTGCCGCTCCCGTTGCAGTAAGGGCATGTGGTCTGCAATACGTTGCTTATACACTTTCTGGACTTCTTGCGGGTCATTTCCACAAGGCCGAGCTGTGTTATGCCGAGCACGTTGGACTTGGTGCGGTCCTTGCGCAGCTCCTCCTTGAGGGTTTCTATGACCTTTTCCTTATCCCCGGATTCGTCCATATCTATGAAGTCGATTATTATTATGCCGCTTATATCGCGCAGGCGGAGCTGCCGGGCTATCTCCTTGGCGGCTTCGCAATTGGTTGCGGTAATGGTTTCCTGAAGGTTGTCCGTCCCAACGTATTTGCCGGTATTGACGTCAATGGTGGTCAGCGCTTCGGTCTGATCGATTATTATATACGCGCCGTTTTTTATCCATACCTTGCGGCAGAGAGCCTTGTCTATGGCTCCTTCAAGGCCAAGGGCGTCGAACCTGTCGGGAAGCTCATCCTGCAGCACCACGCGATCCTTGAGCGCGGGAGAGATTATGCCTGCTACCACCTGTACCTTCTCATAAAACTCGCGGTCGTTTATGGTTAGCCTGTCTATATCAGGGGTAAAAAGATCCCTTATGGTGCGGAAAACCAGCGGCTCCTCCCCATGTATGAGCCGGGGAGCGGTGAGCATCTGACTTTTTTTCTGTATGCGCTCCCAAAGACGGGTAAGAAACCTCATATCCGCCTCGAACTCCTCAATGCTCTTGTCCAGCGCGGCTGTGCGTACTATCACTCCCATGTTATCCGGTTTTACCTTGGATATAGTCTCCTTCAGTCGGGCACGCTCCCGCTCGTCCTCTATCCTTCTGGATACGCCTATGTAGTTCACCATCGGCATGAGAACCAGCGTTCGTCCCGGCAAGGTTATGTGGGTAGTGACTCTTACGCCCTTTGTGCCCACGGGCTCTTTCAGCACCTGCACCAGTATTTCCTGGCCCGGCTTGACTATATCCTTTATATTTGGCACTTCCTGATGCAGCTCGGGAGCTTCGCCGAACTGGAAGTCGCTGCTGTCCGGCAATACATCCCCAGCGTATAGAAACGCATTGCGTTCAAGTCCGACGTCCACAAATGCCGCCTGCATGCCGGGCAGTACGTTCTGTACCCTGCCCTTATATATGTTTCCTACCAACCGCTCCTTGCCCCGCTGCTCTATATATATCTCGCTGGGTGAACCGTTGTCCATAAGGACTACTCTCGTCTGGTACGGGTTTATGTCTACTACTATCTCCTTGCCCATTATTTCAGGACCTCCAAAAACTTACGTTGACAAAATACAATAAAGAATTAATATTTTCCATGTTAATATAATACCATTTCTGTCACACACGGTCAATGAAGGGGAGCACTTCCCTGATTTTTTTATCGCAGCCGTACATGGCCGCAAGTTCGTTCAGACAGCCGCTGTCCAGCCTGCCCGTTTCGCGCATGTCGCCGTCAAGGGCAGTAATTACGGTATACTTTCCTCCGCCTGAATAGGAGATCGCTTCCGACAGCGTAGCATTTTCGCTTAGCGCTATGTGCCTGACACGTATAGGCCTGCAAGAGGCCAGAGCTCCCGCTCTTCTGAGATAGTTCGAAGCTTTTTTTTCCTCCGTCCCTTTCAGCGACAGCAGCAAAAAAACGCCAAATACTGTAACCGTAGGATTCTCGGCCATACAGCCGAGAAATATAAGGACTATGGATAATGCGATATTCAGTACGGTATTGGCCCAGTACGGAAGTCTTATATCCACTATTTCCAGCGCCGCGCCAAGCGCCCTGCCGCCGTCCAGAGGGTATACCGGCAGCATATTCACCAGGGCGATGTACATGTTGGCGTCAGATAATTCCTTTAGGCTTTCAAGTCCCGTTACCTCTGTGCCCATATATGCGATAAGGCTGAATACAGGTCCCGCAAGGGCTATCATCAATTCGTCCGAATGGCTGACAATGCCGACTATCTCTGCGCGGCAGCCGTATGGCATAAGTTCTATGGAGCATACTTCGTAGCCCAGCATATTTGCCATAACGCAATGAGCGCACTCGTGCGAAATCACTGCGAGCATGTATATAAGAAAAGTCGTTATATTGCCGCTTGCAATGCAAAGCAGACACAGCAGCGCAAAAAAGGGGCTGCTTTTTATCCTTGGAATCATGCGGGGATATTCGCGTCGACATCAAATAATTTCTCGGCTTCCATAGGCCGTCCGCCCTTGTATACGCGGATGTTCAGGCTGTCGCTGCCGCTGCCGAGCGTATCACCCCGGCTCACCGGCTGCCCCTCTTCTACCCAAAGCTCGTTGAAGCCATCAACGCTTATCATTATGTCCCCATCCGTCCAAAGTTCCACCGCGCCTTTTCCGCTTGCATCGGTAGATACGTTTTTTATTTTGCCGTTGCCGGGCGACTGTACGGTCTTATCCGCCGTATTGGATACTGTCAGCAGCATTCCGTCATCGCTGCTTTGATATGTGGCGCCGCTTATGTTGAGACTGAGCCGCGAGTCACGGGAAAATACCTGCATTATACCGGGCAACTCTACAAAACGCAGCTTGCCGAGGTATTCGCCGCCTATATTCTCTGCCTTTTCAGTAAGGCTTGCGGCAGTCTGCGCAAGATCCTCCCCCTTGTAAACTGTTTTTGCCACCAGCGCCAGTCCGCATAGAAGCAGGCATATGCCCATTTTTACCAGCATAGAACCTCCGGCGCTATAATCCTCATACCTCTCCGCGGCCCTTCTGTACCGTCTCTCCGGGCGGCTGAAATACCGTATCGTATACTTGCGATTTCTTCCTCTGCCGTATTCGTATGATCTAAAATCCTTATGATCGATTCTTTCAGCCATAAAAAAACCTCCTCTTTAATGCACATTTGATTATATGTGCGAAAAGGGAGGAAAATTTACTTAATATGCTCGTCCGTCATCGCTTCTTGCTTTGGCGCCGCATCCATACGTTCTCCACAATGCCCACACCTATAAGGTTCGTTAACAGATTTGAGCCTCCGTAGCTTATGAATGGAAGCGGTATGCCGGTAACAGGCATAAGGCCTATAGTCATGCCGATATTCTCAAATACGTGGGCCGTAAACATGCCTGCAACGCCTACTACGAGGCATGTGCCGAAGGAGTCTTTAGTTCGCATAGCAATATATATCCAACGGAATATCAGCGCAAAGAACAGGCAGATTATTATTGTGCCTCCCACAAACCCAAGACCTTCAACTATTCCCGCAAAAATGAAGTCGGTATGCCTCTCCGGAACGAACCTCAGCTGAGCAAGGGTTCCTTCGGAGAAAAATCCCTTTCCCGTAAGCTGACCCGATCCTATGGCTATTTTGGACTGGGCCACGTTGTAGCCGGAGTTTTGCAGATCGGACTCCGGGTTGATGAAAACGTCGATGCGCTCGCGCTGCGAATCGCTCAAAACGAAGTAATATGCCAGCGGCATACACACCGCCAGTCCGCCTGCCGCGGTGAGTATGTATCCCCAGGATATCCTGCCTATGAAGTATATAAATACCATTATGCAGATAAAAACGAAGGCCGTGCCGAAGTCAGGCTGCATCATTACAAGGACCGTAGGAACAGCACAGTACATAGTGGTCTTTATTATATACCCCAGTCCCCTGAATTTGCCTTCTTTGTCCATGCAGTCGCCAACGTACTTTGAAAGCGTGACTATTATGCTTATTTTGCACAACTCGCCGGGCTGTAACGCCCTGTCGATAAAATCCAGCTTGAACCAGCCTGCTATACCGCGGGTTTTGCCTGCGGCGAATATCATGATGAGCAGCACCAGGTTTGCTGCGTAGACGTATTTGATAAGAAACTTAAATACTTTATAGTCCACTACCATGAAAACCAGCATGGCGGCGAAACCTATCATGAAGTTAACCAGCTGCTTTTTGACGTAGTACAGGTTAAGCTTGTCCAGATAGTCGGCTATGCTGGCTTCAGTGCCGTCAAAGGGGTCGGCCATGATGCTGGCGATGCTTGTAAGCCCTATGATAAACAGGGTCAGGACCAACAGTATGGTTATCCAGTCTATTTTTTTGAGCAGATCTTTATCGAACATTTACTCTACGTCAAACAGCTCCTTGACTTCGTTATATATGGCTTTGTACTTGTCGATGGTATCGCCGTATGCGATGGGACGGTTTACTGTTACCTTTTTTGCGGTATCCTCGCCCTGCATGAGCCTGTCCAGCATCATGGTTGCGGTAGCAGCCGCATCGTAATACGGCTCTATGCAAAGGCCGTATATGTCGTTATCCTTAAACAGCTCCAGGTTTTCATCACTTAGGCCGCAGCCGAATGCCGTTATGGATATCTGCTTGAGCAGCGCCGGATTTGGCGTGGGCTTGGCAGAGTCCACTGACGGTTCCGGCATAGGTGTGGATTCCGGCTCTTTTTTTTTCGTTTCCTTCTCAGAGGCCTTTCCGGCAGCCTCTATCTCCTTAAATGCGGCTATTGCCTTACTGCGCGCCTTAACGGCGACCGGTACAGAGGATTCATCGCAGGCGTAAAGCCCCTTTATGTCGCGGTTGTTCAGAAGATAATCCGAAAGCTCGTCTATTGCTCCATCGTCACCTAATCCGGGCGTCCTATTAAAGCTTACAGTATCAAACTGAGGATAGTATTCCTTCACAGCAGCGCCAAATGCCGGGAAGCAGCTGCCGGTATTGCTTCCGTATACCAGTATCCTGCCCGACTTTAACCCGCGCTCAGTCATTCTTTCCGCTATGCCGCGGGCCAGTTCCTCGATGTACTCAGAAACGTCCGCCACTACGTTAACATCCGCCTCGTCTCCGTTGTAAGCCTCATATGGGCATACGACGTACAGACCGGCGTCGTGGGCGCGCCTTACCGCCTCGGTGTAGCTTCCGGGTATGAGCAGCCCGGTGCAGCCGTCATCGACCGCCTTTTGCACCGTAGCCGATGCATCGCCCTTCACCCTATAAAGCTTTGCGGGATAGCCGAGGTTTTCTACCGTATGCAAAAAGCCGTGCATCATCATGTACCCGCTCATGCTGCCATCGTCCTGTATTATCATGCCCATGAGCCTTATTCCGCCGTCATTGGCGGATTCGGCAGCATTTTCAGCGCCTGCGCTTTCAGGCGGAGATGAAACCTGTTGGGGTTCTTCCTTGCTGCAGCCCCATAGGAGCAGCATCAGCACAAGCATTACCGGAAATAATCTTTTCACTTAAGCGCACTCCTTTCAGCCGCGGCCAACAGTCGCGAACCGCGCACGTCTAATTTTACATTAAAACTGACGCATCGTCAGCAAAAACGCGGCTTTGTTCACAAAAACGTCAGATTATGTAGTGCGCTTCCTTCTTTGGCGCGGCGTCCAGCTCCTTCTTTTTCTCATCGTAGCCGTGCTTGCCGAGAAGCGCATAGGTGGCGTTCTTGCCCTCTTCAACGCCGGGTTGATCGAAGGCATTGATACCCAACAGCTCGCCCGCAAAGGCGGTCTCAAGCTGGAATAAGAATAGCAGCTGACCAACAGTGAAAGCGTTCACCTCCGGCAGCGTCACAGTGCAGTTCATGTGCCCGCTCTTCTGTACTGCGTATTCTGTTGCGAACTGTTCGCATTTGATAAGCTCATTGAAGGTATGGCCGCTTAAAAAAGCGACGTCGGGTATGTTGTCGTAGGCATGGGGTATCTCTACGGTGCTCCTGTACTTATCTACCCCTATGAAGGTTATTACCTTATCGAAGGGGCCTTCGGTATAGAGCTGCACCTGAGAATGCTGGTCTGTGACACCGAGAGACTTAACGGGGGTCTGGCCGGTATGGGCGGCGCTGCCGTCAGTGTGTACAGCCTTGCCAAGGGACTCTGCCCAGAGCTGTGCGAACCAGTCAGCCATATACTTAAGAGAATCGGCATAGGGCATCATGACGTTTATGTTGCAGCCCTTTTCCACCGCCTTCATTTGCAGAGCGGCCATCATGTAGGCGGGATTATGCCATATGTCGTGCGTGCGGCACAGCTCATCCATATAGGCGGCGCCGGCAAGGAGCTCCTCGATATCTATGCCGCATACCGCGGCGGCCAGGAGACCCACGGGACAAAGCTCGCTGAACCTTCCGCCTACTCCATCAGGCACATAGAATGTATCGAGGCCGAATTCCTTTGATATCTTTATGAGATTGCCCTTGCTGTGGTCGGTGGTAGCTACAATGTGCTCAGTCCAGCCGTCCCCCAGCTTTTCTCTCAGTATGTTTGTAGCAAGTAAGAGCTGGGCCATGGTTTCGGAGGTGCTGCCGGACTTGGTTATAACGTTGAACATGGTATGCTCTATGTCTATGACTTCGAACAGAGACTCCATTCTTTCGGGATCTATGTTGTCCTCTATAAAGAGCCTTGGGCCTCCGCGCCTCTCCCTGGGAAGGTCGTTGTAGCGGAGATGGCACAGGGCCTGATGGACGGCTATGGGACCGAGGGCGCTTCCGCCTATGCCCAGCACTACGAAATCGTCGAAGTTATCACGGATATCCTTCGCCTTGACGTTTATGGCCTTAACTACTTCGTCCTGGTTGAAGGGCAGCTCTCTCCACTTCATGCTTCCGCGCTTTTCATCCATGGCCCTTGCCGCCGCCTCATATGCCGCCGCGTTTGCCTCGAGCTCATCAGGGGTTATGCCGCCCTTGACGAAGCCGCTCATCATATTGTTGAAATCCACACGAAGCCTCATTTCCTTTTTAAAGGCCTCACAAGCAAAGCGCTTCATAAAAAATACCTCCATATGTAAAAATATAATTGCATACAAATATAACAAACTTATTTTAATTATAACACATAATTGCCGGACGCGCGCATAAATTTAAGCTGCGAGGTGGCTGATTTGATAATTAAGCATAAAAAAGGCGATATATTTCCAATATTTGCTGTGTTGCTCGGAATTTTCGGAGCCGGAGCGTTCTTTCTGAGCAGTATGGGAATGCAAAACCGGGGCGGAATGAGCATTCGCGTCGTAGACGCTTACAATCTTACGCCGGTAAAAAACGCCGACATAATAATACCCTCTGCGGATATATTTGCAGAGACTGACTCATCAGGTCTTGCGGCAGTGACGCTTCCCATAATAAAAAACGGCCCCCAGGAAAAGGCGCTGGGCCAGTCGTGGGGCGAGTGTACCATTATCGCCGGCTGCTCCGGCTACCGGCCCACCGTTATGCTGTATGCGCACGTATACAAGGATAAGCTGCGCAGAGCAGTTATATACCTTTTTCCCGAGGATAAGGACGGAGAGGAGATAATAACCATCGTGGAACCTCCCGATGAAGAATGGATAAAGGCGCTGGTTGAGAAATACCTGAACTGATGCTATAATTCCCGTATGATTGCTAAGGAAAAGAGCCCCAAGGGCATTAAGAGATCCATATTAGTCAAGCTGCCGTTCCTGCTGCTCATACCTCTGGGCCTGTGGCTTCCTTCGCTGGCCTCAATGCACCCGTTTACCGTGGAGAGGTTGTACAGTCGCGGCATATACCCCTATATAAGCAGAGCACTGGGAGGCTTCACGTCGCTGCTCGGCTTTTCCGTCGCGGAGTTTTTCGTGTATTTTGTTATACTCGGTGTGCTCATAGCGGTAATAGCAAACGTCGTAAGGCTCATAAGGCGGAAAAAGTCACCTGCCGCTTTCTTATCCTTCCTGCTTTCCCTCGCCATATTTGCAGGCGTGATGCTGAACCTGTTTTATATACTTTGGGGCTTTAACTATTCCCGGCCTACGCTTTACCAGCTTGCGGGCCTCGAGGTAAAGGCCAGGCCGGATGAGGAGCTTCAAGCGCTTTGCCATAAGCTCTCGGCAGACGCAAACGAGCTCAGGAGAAGCGTTCCAGAGGACGAAAGCCGCGTATTCCACATATCGGACTACAGGAAATATTTCGATAAAATACCGGCCGCATATGAAAGGCTCAGTCAGAGCAATCCCCTTTTTGCAGGCAGGGTTTATCCCGCAAAGGGAGTGATGGCCTCCGAAGGAATGTCATGGGCGGGGATATGCGGCATTTTCATGCCGTTTACCGCAGAGGCGAATGTAAACACACATCAGCCCTCGCTCCTGCTCCTTTCCAGCGCGGCTCACGAAAACGCCCATTCCTTAGGCTTTGCCCGCGAGGACGAGGCTAACTTCATAGCCTATCTCGCCTGCATCAGCTCGGAGGATCCTTCTATAAGATATTCCGGAGCGATGCTCGCGCTGATAAACTGCGGCAACGCTCTGTATAAAAGCTCCCCGGACAAGGCGGCGGCGCTGAGGGAGACTTACAGCGACGCTGTGCTGCGTGATATTGCCGCTTATAACCAATACTGGGACAGATACGAAGGTCAGGTCGAGGAGGCGTTCGACAGTATAAACGACAGCTATCTTAAGTTCAACCTTCAGGAAAACGGCGTAAAGAGCTATGGCATGATGGTAGACCTCATGCTCGCCTACTATGACATTCGACCAGATCAGTAGCCCAGTTTTATGGCCTTTTTGAGCAGCTGCCCTGCAAGGGGAGCCGCTGCGCTTGCACCACCGCCTGCCTGCTCAAGTATCACCGTAACGGCAAGAGGGTGCTCGTCATCAGCAACAAAGCCCGTAAACCAGGAGTGGGTCTTTACGCTCTTGTTTGAGGATACCTCGGCGCTTCCCGTCTTGCCGCCCACCTGATAGCTCTCCAGCGCGGCCTTCCTGCCGGTACCGTGATTTACGGTATCGAACATGGCATTTTGCATTATTTCGGATTCTGCGGCCGTGAGCACAGTCTTATAGACCCTGCTCCCGGCTGTTAATTTTACCCTGTTGTTGCCGTCCGCTACCCTGCTCAAAAGCCTCGGCTCCATCATTACGCCGCCGTTGGCTATTGCCGCGGTCAGCATACATGTCTGCATGGGGGTCATAAGGTCCTTATACTGGCCTATGCCCGACCATGCCACCTCCAGATCGGTACTGCCCTTCTCAAATGAGCTTGAATACAGCAGCATGTCGTTGAACAGGAATTCGTCGCCTATGCCCAGCTCCTTTGCGACTGTGGCGAGCCGTGCCGGCCCCAGCTCCATCGCAAGCTTTGCGAAGGTGTTGTTGCAGGATTTTGCAAAGGCGGTATATATGTCTATCTCGCCGTGGTATTCGCTGTGCGAGTCCCTCACTATACTGTACAGCTCGCTGGCAGCAGGTTCCGCGCCCACGTCCTCTGCCCCCTCCTGATCCCTGTCATACTTTATGTTTTCGCTGGCGGCGGCGAATTCTTCGTCGTCAACGTGTATGTTTGGCAGATACTTGCCGGTCTTTTTATCAAATACAAGAGCGCCGTCGCAGTTGAATGTGCGGTTCTCTATGCCTGGAAGATAACGCAGCGCTGCTATCATCGTGACTATTTTGAATGTGGAGCCGGGAGTATAGCGCCCCATAGTCACCCGGTTCACCATTGCGCTGGCAGCAAGATCCTTCTCTCCGTTCAGGTAATCCTCCATATATTTGGGATCAAACGTGGGCTGGCTGACAGAGGCAAGTATTTCGCCTGTTTTGTAGTTCATAAGCACCACCGCGCCCCAGTAATCGTCCATCAGTTCGTAGGCGTACTCGCAAAGCTCGGAATCCACAGTAAGCAGCACGCTGGACCCTACCTTCTGCTGAGTGCCTATGAGCTGCTCGAATTCGTCGGTCAGTCGGCTGTCAAAGCCTAAAAGATACTTTGCGAACATGGATTCCGCGCCGAATGTCTGGCCGTATGTGTCTCCTATCACATGGCTCATAGATCGCCGTAGGGACTTTACGTCCACGTATTTGCGCTTGCCCTCGCTGTTGGTATAGGCGAGCCTTACGCCGTTTCTGTCCAGCAGCATGCCGGCGGCGATGGTTCCCTTTCTGTTTGCTACCCTTGTATTATAGGGGCTTGCGAACCAGCGGTTGCCGTATACGTTTACTATGTAGCCAAGGTAGACGCTCAGCACTATGAACATAACGCAAAACAGCGCCAGCATGGCCTTTATATGATTTCTTGTGCTGTCCTTTCGTTCCTTTTTCATATAATATCTTCCTTAAGCGTTTTCCTCACCGGCTTCGTACATGGCGTCCTGAAGCATCTCTCCGTTTTGTATGGATACGCCCTCGAGTATGCCGAGCAGCATCATGCAGGCTATCATCGAGCTGCCGCCATAGCTTACGAAGGGCATGGTTATGCCGGTCAGCGGTATGAGCTTTATCACGCCCGCTATTATTATAAAGCTTTGCAGGGTTATGAGCACCGTGCAGCCAAAGGCTACGAGCATAAGATATCTGCTTCTGGCGTTGAGCGCTATCAGCGCGCCCCGGATTATGAACACCAGATACAGCGCTATCACGGCAATTCCGAATACAATGCCGAACTCCTCGCAGATGACTGCAAATATGTAGTCGGTATTGTATGCGGGTATGCTCTTGGGAAGTCCTTTGGTAAGGCCAAGGCCCCACATGCCGCCCGAGGCTATTGCCATGAGGCCCTGGGCAATCTGGTAGCCGCTGGTGGAATAGGTAGCCCAGGGGTTGAGCCATATGGCAACGCGTGCTTTAACGTGGTCGAACATATAATAGCTGGCCACGGCACCGGCAGCGCCGGCTCCAAGGCCGACCAGCGTAGTGCCTACCTTGCCGGTCGCGGTGTAAAACATTATAAGATACGTCCCGCATATGAGCAGCGCGGCACCAAGATCTCGCTCCGCAACCAGAAGTCCCGCCACGATTATCGCAAATATTGCCGACGGCAGCCAGTCCCAGGTCCTTTTTACCTTTGTAAAGTGGTTGGCCATGACGAACACCAGCGCCACCTTAACGAATTCCGAGGGCTGGACGCTTATGCCGCCCAGCTTTATCCAGTTTTTTGCGCCGCCGTTTTCGGTGCCTATCACCAGCAGCACCCCCAGCATGGCGATGCTTAGCGCCATGAGCGGGATATCCATGGTCTTGAAGAATTTCGGCGCCCGCATGAGCAGCACACAAACTATCATGGCAACTATACCTATGCCGAACCATACCAGCTGCTTAAAGGCCACCTCGTATGAAAGCCTGTACTGAACTATCATGCCTATGCCCGCAAGGAGATTGGCTATGACGAGTATGAACCTGTCAGCGTATTTGGATATCCACAGTATGATTATATACTGTAAAAGAAGCACAACGATAAGGCCGCCTGCAAATATCAGCGCCTTGTAGTCAAAGCTTTCGTCCCTTAAGGAGAGCAGCGCAAAGGCCGCAAGCTCGAATATCATAACTATGCCCAGAAGCCCCGCCGCGCTCAGCTGCCTAACCCTGTTCATTTTCTACCTCCTCGCAGCGCACACGCTTCATCCTGTAATAAAACTTGACCTCGCCCAGCTGTACGAGATCGCCCTCCGCCAGTTCCTCCGTTTTGTGCTCCATGGGCTCGCCGTTTATGAGAATATTGGCCCTGCCGTAACGCTGGATGTATACAAAGCCGCCCTTTTCATATATCTTGGCGTGCTTGCGGCGCACCGAGCCGTCGTCGATGCATATATCGCATTTCCTGCCCCGGCCTATTATATTGCTCTTTGCAAGTATGAACCCTTCCTCGTTGGTATCAAAGGGCGGAAGGAACTCTATATGCCTTGCATAGCCCTTTTCCAGCCAGTTCTTTACCCGGCGCAGTTCATTGTACTCGCATACAGAGTGGTACACTATCCTGAATAATATATAAACTATGGCAGCGACAAAGAAGTATCTCATACCGGATACCAGCAGTGAATATATGTCGGACCGCACGCCATCGCCTCCAGTGCATCTTATATCAGTATGATTATAACACAGAATCGCGTCATATCTGTGTCCTGTTTATCAACAATGTTGGATTCTGTCCCCCAAAAATACAAAGAGCCGCGGTTTCGCGGCCCATGGTGCTCTTTTGAATCAATCAGTTGAGCAGCGGAGATTTAAGCAGCAGGTTCTTTGTGCGCTGCAAGTGCGTCCTGAGTATCGCCGTAGCGAGCTCGGTATCCTTGCTTTCGCAGGCGGAAATAATCTGGCTGTGCTCATCAACGGTATACAGTTCTGCCGATACCTCTTCTTTCCCGAAAAACGGGGTGATATACCTATCCACATTGGCGTGCATCTGGTCTATAAGGGAAAGCAGAGTCTGGTTATCGCAGGGGTCATACAGCGAAAAGTGCAGTTTCAGGTTTAGCTCCGCGCCTTTTATGGGATCCTTTTCCTTGGAAAAAAGCTCTAATAGCTCCCTGGCTCTCGCCAAATCTTCCTCCGTGATATGGGGCAGGGCCAAGCGAAGCGCGCCTACTTCCAGCAGTATGCGGGTATCCATGACATCGCTGAGCTCTTTACAGGACAGTTTGGTGACTACAGCGCCTCTGTTGGGATATATCCTGACAAGGCCCTGCGCTTCCAGCTGGCGAAAAGCCTCCCTAACCGGTATATGGCTGACGCTTAACGCAGTGGATATCTCGTCCTGCCTTAGAGGCATATCTCCCGGAAGCTCGCCGCGCACTATGGCCGTGCGTATCACCTGAAAGACCCAATCCCGTGCTGCCATGGACCGAGGCTGCATTTCTTCGGCGATTTTTTTAAGATCCATATATGTTGCCGTCACTTTCAATGATAATATTATATGATATATTTTATCCGAATTGCGGCAATAGTCAATACATCAGTCGCATATGTCCGCCGTTGACGCACAGCTTATTCATTTATGGATGAGCTGCTTGTACCCAGCCCGGCCGGCACAAACGCGTATCTGGTAGTCAGCCCTTCTACCGGCTCATCGCCTATCAGCAGCTCCTCATGCTTTACCGTCACCCTGTACCTGTAACCCTTTCCTGGCTTGACTGCAGCGTCGATGTACTCTATGTGCCCTTCACGGCCGTTCCATGTCATGAGCGGCTTTTCCGCCTTGCCGGCTTCGCTGCGCCACAGGGTATACATTCCGAAATCATCCGGACAATCGAAAGATACCATAACGCCTCCTTCTTCGCGCACCGCCAGGAGGTTCTGTGCCGATCCCGGCACTGCCCAGTAGCCCGATACGTCCTCCGGCGCTGTTTCTTCCGTAAAGTATTCGGTAACTCGGCTGCTTTGGGGCGTCATGGCGTTGGCGAGGACTACCTTGTGCTGTTTTTTCAGCGTCTTGGCGTCAATGGAATACTGCTTCACGCTTTCAGGCTTTTCAAAATCTCCGCTCCTGCCATCGGGATATATGTGGTTAAAAAGCTCATACAGCATCAGCGCAGGATAAGTGCCGCCGGTGGCGGAGGACGGCAGCAGCCCCAGCCTGTCGCTATCGTACCCCTGCCATACGACGGCAGTATATTCAGGCGTGTATCCTGCCATCCACGCATCCCTGTTGCCGTTTGCCAAGCCAACTGTGCCCGTCTTGCCGGCTATGGGTATATCAAGCGTATTCAGCCGATGGCCCGTTCCTTCAGTCACCACGCTTTTCAGCATACTGGTAAGGATATAGGCGTTTGCCTCGCTCATTACTCTCCGGCTGTCCTGCCTGTATTCATATACCGTCAGGCCGTTCCTGTCGGTTATCTTCTTTATCAACGTTGGGGTATTGTATATACCGCCTGAGGCAAAACAGGAATATGCCCCTGCGATCTGTAAAGGAGATACGCCATAGGTAAAACCGCCGAGAGCAAGTGCCAGACTGTCGTCCTTATCGTCAAACTCTATACCGCACCTTTTTGCGAAATCCTTTGCTCTCTCCACCCCGACTTCAGATAGCGTCTTTACCGCAGGCACGTTGAGTGACTTGGTTACGGCTTCCCGCACAGTTACCCAGCCGTAATACTTGTTTCCGTAATTTGACGGCGTATAATCGGCAAAAGTCGTCTCCTCGTCCAGTATCATATCTGCCGCAGTATAGTTTAGGTATTCAAATGCCGGTGCATATGCGATCACAGGCTTTATCACGGAACCGGGCTGACGCCGTATATCGGTCGCCCGGTTGAAGGATATACCGCCCGTGTAGCTGCGCCCGCCCACCATTGCGACTACCATGCCTGTGGAGGGCTCCAGTACCACTATTGCAGCCTCTGAATCCTCTGCCGGGAACAGCTCTCCGTTTTTGAACATCTCCTCGCAGTAATGCTGTATATCGCTGTCCATGGCAGAATAAATGCTGTAGCCGCCCCGTATCAGCTCGTCTACGGTAATTCCCATCAGCGCAGCAGCGCTCTTTGTAACGGCGTCTGTATAGTAGCCGCTGTACTCCTCATTCTTGTCGTGCAGTATGGTAGGGCGCCTGGCTGAGGCCTGCTTTTTTTCATCGTCGGTTATATAGCCGTAATCCCGCATAAGCCTGAGTATATTGTTGCGTCTGTTTATTGAAGCCGCATAGTTTATATGTGGCGCGTAGCCCGACGGGGACTTGAGTATCCCTGCAAGCATGGCGCTCTGATCCAGAGTAAGGTCGGATGCGTGTACTCCAAAATAGCCCTCGGCTGCCGCCTCGATACCGTAATACCCGCCGCCGAAGTAAACGTAATTCAGGTACATCTCAAGGATATCCTCCTTGCTGTACTGCCGCTCCATCTCATAGGCAAGGGCTGCCTCCTCAGCCTTTCTGGATATGGTTTTTTCGGAGGTGAGGTGGCTGAGCTTTATGAGCTGCTGGCTTATGGTAGAGGCTCCCTGAACGTAGCTGCCGGCCTTTATATCCGCCACGATAGCGCCGGCGATGCGTATGACGTCTACTCCCTCGTGCTCAAAAAATCGCGCGTCCTCGGCGGAGATAAAAGCATACACAGTGCTTGGCTGTAGTTCACTGATGCTCACCCAAGTCCTGTCCTGAACTCCGTGTAAGCGGGTAACCACATCGCTTTGCCCATCGTATATTATTGAGGTCCTGTCGCAGCCTGTTATTCTGTATACGTCGAAATCCACCCACCTGTCCATACCAAGGGTCTTGACCGCACCGCAAAGCAAAAACAAAACTGCCGCGGCAGTAACGGCCAGCAGCAGTATCTTTAATCCTCTGAACCTCATTTTCCTTATCCCTCCGTCATATTCCTGACATTAGTATCGCCAGAGCGGCAGAAGAATAAAATCCAAATCGGCGTAAAAATATTAAGTTTTTCTTATTTATATATCAGCAGCAGAAAATATAGGGCATACCGCCCATTGAGCTGCAGCACAGCATACTGGCGCAGAGCGGGCAGGGGCTACAATTGTAGGAGCCGTAGTTGCCTGTGCTTCTGGTATAAGCGCCACCGCTGTTTTTTATCGAGCTGTACGCCGCGGCGTACTCCGGGTTGTGGGGCTCCTGCTGATAGGCTATCGTCAGGTATTCCCGGGCCTTATCGTACCAGCCCTGGCGCAGGTATATTATGCCGTAGAGATAGTACCATTCGGCGTTGCGGGTGGATATGGCGTCCAGCACCGCTTTAGCGGCCTGAAGGTTATTCTGATTGATGAAGGCCCTCGCCCTGTTGAATTCCTGAGCATTCGGGCCGGAATATGAGCTTCCGGAGCCGGTATATCCGCCGCTGTAGGAGTCATAGGTGCCATTGCCGTTCCTGTTGGCGTAGCTTGAGCTCTGACCGTTTTTCTTTGTCAGCATCTCATAGGCTTCGTTGACCTCCACCAGCTTTTCGTTTGCAAGCTCCTTCAGATCGGAATCGGTATACTTGTCCGGGTGGTACTTCTTGACGAGTTTAAGGTATGCAGACCTTATCTCCTCCTGCGAAGCACCCTCGTTTACTCCAAGTACCTTATAAGGGTTATTCATCTTTTCCTCCAAGAACCTCTCTGTTTTTTGCAGGGCAGCCGTCAAGGATTATATTATCCAGCAGTCCCTCATGAGATAGTAAGTTCAAAAGCTGATAAGCGTTTATCGCCTCATTAAGGGAACAGTTCAGCAGGAACTCCGCCCTGTCCTTATCTGCGCCTGACGCGATGAACGGATTGTAGCTGCCTTTCTTTTTATCCTTATCCCTGTCGTCCCAGGCATCTATTAAATATACCCAGCGGCCGAGGTGATACAGCGTGTGTGCGAGGGCTATCCTGTCTCCCCGGTTCTCAATGGGCGCAGAAAGGCCTACGGATTTCATCATTCGGGCAAAGGCGTCTGCCGGGGCATCCAGCTCGGAGCAGTTCGCTTTTTCAAGCTCGCCAAGCTCCTTCAGGCCCCGGGATATGGCACGATCCATTTCAGGCTGCCTGTTTGCCGCCTTTTTCATGGCGCCGCTAAGGGCAGCTTTTGCACAGACAGCCGCGGGATTTTTGTCGTCCCGCCAGTCGTCTTCCAGCTTGTAATAGGCCAGCAGCACATCCATATCGGCGGCAAAGCGCAGCATATCGTCGGCGGCTGCGGCAAGACGCGGCTTTGATAAAGGCTTATATACACAGCGACGCTTTTGCACATCGTCAGTACCGGCGAGGCCGGAAAGCAAGAGAGCTATAAAGGTACAGTCGTAGCTCAGAACGCTCCGCGCTATTTCGCCGTATTCGGCGCTGAGACATTTACACAGCCCGCAGTAATACGCCCTGTATTCGGTATATTCTCTTATTCTGAGCTCGTCCTGATTCGGCTGGATGTATCCGTACATGGCTTTACCTCATTATTTCTTGCAATATTGTATCATCAATTAGCTGCATCTCCAAATATTATTTGCGCCAAACTGGAGCAAAAATATGAAAAACAGGAAAAAAGCTTGCGGCACGCCGGATTTTATTATATTGTGACATCTATTTCACATTATGATAGCTGAATTATATTTGAAATAGTACAATGTATTTGTTATAATGTAAACATCAATGCGGCAAACAAAAATACAGCTGCATAATTTTAAGGAGGAAACTTATACATGAAGAAGTTCATTGCTATTGTTATGGTAGCCATGTTCGCTCTGTCTATGGTAGCTTGCTCTCAGCCTGCTGCCGAGGAGACTCCCGCAACCGAGGAGACTCCCGCAACCGAAGAGACCGCTGCTCCCGAAGCCACCACTGAGGCTGCTTCCGAGTACAAGGTCGCTATGATCACCGACTACGGCGATATCACCGACCAGTCCTTCAACCAGACCACCTACGAAGCCTGCAAGGCTTTCTGTGAGGAAAAGGGTATTGACTTCAACTACTTCAAGCCCGCCGGCGACTCCGATGCAGAGCGCGTTGCTATGATCGAGTCCTCTATCGACGAAGGCTACAACGTAGTCGTAATGCCCGGCTATGCCTTTGCCGGCGCCATCAAGGAGACCGCAGGCACCTATTCCGATGTTACCTTCATCGCTCTGGATGTAGGCGCAGGCGATCTGGGCGACGATTATCAGCTCCCCTCCAACCTGTATTGCGCGGTATACCAGGAAGAGCTCTGCGGCTATATGGCAGGCTACGCTGCCGTAAAGCTGGGCTATAAGAACCTGGGCTTCCTGGGCGGCATGGCCGTTCCCGCTGTTGTGCGTTACGGCTACGGCTTCGTACAGGGCGTTGACGCCGCTGCGGCTGCTCTGGGTCTCACCGATGTTAAGCTGAACTACGTCTACGGCGGTCAGTTCTACGGCGATTCCGACATCACTGCCGTTATGGACACCTGGTATTCCAACGGCACCGAGGTCGTATTTGCCTGCGGCGGCGGTATCTACACCTCTGCTGCCGAGGCTGCTGCCAAGGTCGGCGGCAAGGTCATCGGCGTTGACGTTGACCAGGCTGCTATCATCGACGGCGCTTATGGCGAGGGCATGACCATTACCTCCGCTATGAAGGGCCTCGCCCCCACCGTAAAGACCATGCTGAGCGAAGTAGTTGCGGGCAATTTCGCAAACTATGGCGGCAAGATCGACACTCTGGGTCTGGTATCCGACAACCCCGAGGACAACTACGTACAGCTCCCCATGGGCTCCACTCAGTTTGCAGACGGCAAGTTCACTGTTGACGATTACAAGGCTCTGGTAGCCGATATGTTCGCCGGCAAGATCACCGTTTCCAACGATACAACCAAGGCTGCCTCTGACTTCGCCACCGTTATCACCGTTGACGATCAGGGCGCTATCAAGTAATTCAGCTTGAGCCTTACAGGAGGGCCGCTTCGGCGGCTCTCTTTTTTTGTGTATAAAATTTGTCGAAAGCGCTAAATTTTCTTTGCTTTATACATACAAATATAGTAAACTTTACTTATATGTATATGGTTTCCGTCCCCGTGAAACAAGTAGCGCCCGGGCCATAAAAACGGAAGGAGGGACAGTGACTTGGAAAATCAGTATGCTATAGAAATGCTGAATATAACCAAGAAGTTTCCTGGCATAATCGCCAACGACAACATCACGCTTCAACTCAGAAAGGGCGAAATACATGCCCTGCTCGGCGAAAACGGAGCCGGCAAATCAACCCTTATGAGCGTACTTTTCGGGCTGTATCAGCCTGAGGAGGGCGAGATACACAAGGATGGCCGCAAGGTCGAGATTAAGGATCCTAATGACGCCAACGCCCTTGGCATAGGCATGGTTCACCAGCACTTCAAGCTGGTGGAATGCTTCTCTGTTCTGGACAACATCATACTTGGCGTCGAGCCCAACAACCACGGCTTTCTGCAAAAGCAGGACGCCCGAAAAAAGGTTATGGAGCTTTCCGAAAAATACGGTCTTGCCGTTGACCCTGATGCTCTCATAGAGGATATCACCGTAGGCATGCAGCAGCGCACAGAGATACTCAAGATGCTGTATCGCGACAATGACATACTGATATTCGACGAGCCTACGGCTGTGCTTACCCCTCAGGAAATAGACGAGCTGATGCAGATCATCAAAAACCTCGCCGCCGAGGGCAAGAGCATACTGTTCATATCTCATAAGCTAAATGAAATAATGGCGGTGGCAGATCGCTGCACCGTCCTTCGCAAGGGCAAGTATATAGGCACCGTGGAAACCGCTGATACCACCATGGAGGAGCTCTCCTCAATGATGGTAGGCCGCAACGTCAGCTTTCACGTTGAAAAGGGCCCGTCCAATCCCGGCGACGTTATCCTTTCTGTAGAAGATCTTACCGTAGCCTCCAAGGTACACAAGAACAACGCCGTAAAGAACGCATCCTTGAAGGTGCGCGCAGGCGAGATAGTCTGCATAGCGGGCATTGACGGAAACGGCCAGACCGAATTCGTCCATGCCCTTACCGGCCTTGAACCCGCCGTATCCGGCAAGATCACCCTCTCCGGCAGGGATATAACCAACGTTCCCATACGTCAGCGCAGCATAATGGGCATGAGCCACATACCCGAGGACCGCCACAAGCACGGACTGATATTGGATTACACCCTGGAGGACAACCTTGTGCTCCAGCGCTACTTTGAGCCCGAATTCACCGACAAGGCGGGCTTCCTCCGCAGGAACAATATCCGCTCCTATGCGGAAAAGCTGATCGGCCAGTACGACATCCGTTCCGGTCAGGGTCCCATCACCATTGCCAGAAGTATGTCCGGCGGCAATCAGCAGAAGGCCATAGTCGCCCGCGAGATAGACAAAAACCCTGAGCTGCTGGTAGCCGTCCAGCCCACCCGAGGCCTTGACGTAGGCGCGATCGAGTACATTCACAAACAGCTTGTAGCCCAGCGTGACGCCGGCAAGGCGGTGCTGCTGGTATCTCTTGAGCTGGATGAAGTGATGGACGTTCCGGATCGCATACTGGTAATGTATGAGGGCGAGATAGTCGGCGAGCTTGACCCAAAGGCCACCACTCAGGAAGAGCTGGGCCTCTACATGGCAGGCGCAAAGAGAGACGAGGTGAAAGCATGAAAAAGAATCTGCTGAAAAATAACGGTGTGCAGTCGCTGATAGCGTCCCTCGTATGCATCGTGCTGGGACTGTTTATAGGCTATATTGTGCTGCTGTTCATTAATCCTACCGGCGCAGGCAATGCCATAGTTACCATAGTAAAGAACTTCATGACATACAACAGGCCCCAGGCACAGCTGAAGTACATGGGCAATACGCTGGTAAAGACGGCTCCTCTGCTCCTCTGCTCCCTGTCAATACTATTTTCCTATAAAGTAGGCCTGTTCAACATAGGCGCCGCCGGTCAGTACTGTGCCGGCGTGGCTCTGGCGCTTTACACGGCGCTTGGCCTGGGCTGGAGCTGGCTCCCCTGCCTCGTATTCGCAATGCTGGCGGGCGCGCTGCTCGGCTGCATAAGCGGTGTGCTAAAGTCATACCGCAACGTAAACGAAGTCATATCCGGCATAATGCTCAACTGGATAACCCTCTACCTCACAAATATGCTGCTCACCAAGGTAAAGGAAGAGACCAGCCCATACACTCTGGTGCTAAACACCACCAATCCCAATGCGGTGCTGCCCTCCCTCGGCTTAGGCAAGTTGTTCAACAACAACCAGTACGTAGGCCTCGCCATTCCCCTTGCCATAATCATCGCCATAGTGGTGCTGATAGTACTGGAAAAGACCCGCTTCGGCTACGAACTGCGCGCTACCGGCTACAATAAAAACGCAGCCAAGTACTGCGGCATGGCCGAAAAGCGCAACATAATCCTCTCCCTCGGCATCTCCGGCGCACTGGCAGGACTGGGTGCGGCTATGCTTTACCTCACCGGCTACGAGCAGTGGCAGTGCTCCACTTCCTCCGTCCCCGGTATGGGCTTCAACGGCATAGCGGCCGCATTCTTAGGCGGACTGAACCCCATAGGTTCGATATTCTCATCCTTCTTCATTCAACACATAACCGCCGGTGGCGCATATGTGGATAAGTCCATGTACTGCTCTCAGATATCAGACCTTATCTCCGCCATAATCATCTACCTTTGCAGCTTCGTGCTGTTCTTTAAAACGGTGATGAACCGCGGTATTGCAAAGAGCGAAGAAAAAAAGGCCCGGCTGGAAAAGCAGGCAGCTCTCTCCGCAAATACTGAGAAAGGAGGCGACAATTAATGGTACTGCTGATACAATACACCCTGCTGTTCGCTTCTGTTCTGCTGCTGGTGGCCCTTGGCGGCTGCTTCTCCGAGCATTCCGGCGTAATCAACCTGGGCCTTGAAGGCATAATGGTAATGGGTGCTCTGGGCGGCGCACTGATGATGCGCTACCTGCCTGACGGCACTCCAGCTGCCCTTATGGTACTGCTGGTAATACTCACCAGCATCATAGCAGGCATGCTCTACTCCTGCCTTCTGGCTATATCCGCCATTCACTGCAACGCTGACCAGACCATCGTCGGCACCGCCATGAACATACTTGGCACTGCGGCGGCCACCGTTATCGTAAAGGCTATAAACACCGCAGCTAATCCCGATGACGTATCCTCTACCATACAGTACGTCAGCGCCAAGAAGGCCTTCCTTGTGAACATAGGCTCCTTTGAGTTCAACTGGTTCATGCTGGTCGCAGTGATAGCACTGGTGCTGTCCTATATCACCCTATACAAGACCAAGTTCGGCCTTAGGCTCATGGCCTGCGGCGAGCATCCTCAGGCAGCCGACAGCGTAGGCATAAACGTATTCAAGATGCGCTGGGCAGGTGTGCTGATCTCCGGCCTTCTGGGCGGTCTCGGCGGCATAGTGTACATCACCTGCGGCGTAAGCGAATGGAAGTTCGAATATGGCGTCGCGGGCTTTGGCTTTCTCTCCCTCGCCGTTATGATATTTGGCCAGTGGAAGCCCACAAAGATAGCACTTGCAGCTCTGCTGTTCGGATTCTTCAGGGCGCTGTCGAATGTATACTTCGGCTTCGCTTTCCTCAAAAACCTAAATATACCCAGCGGCATATACAATATGCTGCCTTACATCATCTCCCTTGTGGTATTGGCCTTCACCTCCAAGAAGTCCAGAGCGCCTAAGGCGGAGGGTATCCCCTATGATAAGAGCCTGAGGTAAAACCCATGGCAAAGCTGTATTTCCGCTACGGAGCGATGAGCTCAAGCAAGACCGCCAATGCCCTCATGGTAAAATACAACTACGGCGAGCGGGGTCAGAATGCCCTCCTGGTCAAGCCTGCCATAGACGTACGGGACGGCGTGCGCACGGTAAAGTCCCGCTGCGGCCTCTCTTCCGAGTGCGTACTGTTCCATGAGATGGACATAGCCGCCATAAAGCGCGGCGACTACGACTGCATAATCGTGGATGAGGCGCAGTTTCTTTCAAAGGACGAGGTGCAGCTTCTGACTGATATAGTGGACGAATACAACGTTCCCGTCATCTGCTACGGCCTCCGCACCGACTTTCAGGGCAACTTCTTCGAAGGCAGTCACTGGCTTATGGCCTGGGCCGATACTATCGAGGAAATAAAGACCATCTGCTGGTGCGGCCGCAAGGCCATATGCAACGCCCGCCTCGACGGCAAAGGAGGCATAACCAAGGTTGGCGAGCAGGTAGTTCTCGGTGCAAACGACAAATACATCGGCCTTTGCAGAAAACACTGGCGGCTTGGAGATCCCGGTCCAGACTTTAGGAATTAACAGATATACAGATATGTTGAAGGCGCGTGCCATACGGTACGCGCCTTTGTTGTGCTCTTATATCTTACTTACTTATTAAATAGCCCGGCGAAGAACTTGCTGACGCTTCCAAGGAACCCCGTTACCTTTTCAGTAATTGTCGTGACGGTCTTTGCCACCTTATCCTTGGCAGTCATGGCTTTTTCAACGGTATTAGTGATTGATACCAGCTTTTCCTTGAGCTGGTTGGCATCCAGCTTTTCGAGCTGGCGGCACAGCTTCAGCAGCTGCTCTATCTGCCCGTCCGTCACCTGCACGTTGTACTGGTCCGCAAGTTTCTTTATCTCCTTCTTCACGTCCGCATCGGACATGGTCTCGGTGATATCCAGTATGCCCTTGAGCTCGTTTATGAGGGCGGTAGCTTCGTCGCTGCCTATGTACTCAGCAAGCTGGCCGGTAACGATAAGCTCCTCGGCACCTACCATCTTTGCAAGGCTGGAAAGCGAATTACCGGTTATATCCTCATACGCCTTATAAATACCGGTAAGAGCCGCTGTGCCGGACACCTCAAAGGGCGCTGTGACCTTCACATCTGCATCTGTTATGCCGGCGGTAGTCAGGGCGTTCTTATACATCTGCTCGGTACACCAGTTAATGTTCTTGGTGGATACATTCAGTCCGGAGCCGTCGTCCAGTATTGTGATATACACGCAGGAGATGGCCTTATGGCCTATCTTTTTGTCGTCTACCAGGCCTTCGAGGTACTGCCTCTCGTTTTCGTTGGTGACGGTTATCTCGGGTATTACGCCGCGCTCAATGCCGAAATCACTGTATACCGCCGCTATCTGCTCGGAATCAAGGTTAGCGCCTATAGCTACCCTCGCCTCGCCTACCTTATAAGCGAACGCGCCCGACATAGTGAGCAGGCAAAGCGCCGCCATAATTATAGAAATTATTCTTTTGCATTTCATTGTGAAGAAACCTCCGCTTGTATCGTTCCACGTTTGCAATTATATCACGATGATTTGCAAATAACATTAACATAATGTAAACAAAACCTTGAAAATTCAGTGGAAAATGACGGGATAACCGTGTTTATCCCCCACCGTGCCATTTTACATGGGTTTTACATAACCTTTCTTTTTCATTTTACACGGTAGATTTAACATAATAACCGTAACCGATAAGGACATAAAAAAGAAAGGAATCAAAGAAAAATGAAGAAGATCATAAGCATCGTACTCACAGCGGTCTGTGCAGCGGCACTTTTCGCCGGCTGCTCCACCAAAGCGCCAGAGGCTGCCGCAGAAGCCGGCAACGTGTCGTTGGACGGCTCCACCTCCATGGAAAAGGTCATAGGCTCCCTGGGTGAATCCTTCATCAACAGCAACTCCGGCACCTCATATACATACAATCCTACCGGCTCCGGCTCCGGCATCAAGGCTGTATCTGAAGGCACCTGTGATATCGGCCTCTCCAGCCGCAACCTGAAGGACGACGAGAAGGCTTCAGGCCTCACCGGAACAGTACTCGCACTTGATGGCATAGCCGTAATCGTAAATCCCAACAACCCAGTATCCGACCTCTCCGTAGAGCAGATCGCATCTATCTACAAGGGAGAGATCACCAATTGGAAGGACGTTGGCGGCAGCGATGCTGAGATCGTGCTCATAGGCCGCGAGGCCGGCAGCGGCACCCGCGACGGCTTCGAGTCCATAACCGACACAAAAGATGCCTGCAAGTACCGTCAGGAGCTGACCTCTACCGGTGACGTCATCACTACCGTTTCCCAGAACCCCGACGCTATAGGCTACGCCTCCCTCGCCTCCCTCAAGGACAACGTAAAGGCGCTGACCGTAGGCGGCATCGCTCCTACTGAGGAGACTGTAAAGGACGGCAGCTATGTTATCCAGCGTCCCTTCGTACTGGTGACCAAGGACGGCGTTGAGCTTTCCGAAACGGCAAAGAAGTTCTTCGACTACGCTACCTCCAGCCAAGCCGCGGAAGTGATCACCGCAGCGGGTGCGGTCCCGGTAAACTGATAAACGGGTATATAAAGGGCAGCCGGCAGCGGCTGCCTATAAGTCTTGAGAGAGGATACGCAATATGAAGAAAAACAAAAGGATCGGGAAAATGCTTGAATTGGTGATGCACAGCATATTCCTTGTGCTCGGCCTTATAACAGTGGGCTGCGTTCTGCTCATCACGGTATACCTGGTCATATCGGGTATACCGGCAATACGCAGGATAGGTCTTGTTCCATTCCTCTTCAACAAGACTTGGGCTTCTACAGCCGCTACCCCCTCCTTTGGCATACTGCCCTTCATACTCACCAGCATCTACGGTACTGCCGGCGCCATATTGCTGGGAGTGCCTGTGGGATTCTTTACGGCGGTGTACCTTGCAAAAATGGCAAAGCCTTCGGTCAGGGCCATTATGCAGTCAGCGGTGAGCATGCTATCAGGCATTCCTTCGGTAGTTTACGGCCTTGTAGGTATGCTGATACTCGTACCCGGCATACGCAGGCTTTTCAACGTGCCTGATGGCTCAAGCCTGCTGGCCGCCATCATAGTGCTTTCCATTATGATATTGCCATCTATAATAAAGGTTTCGGTAACCGCGCTTGAAGCTGTGCCCAAGGAATACGAGGACGCCTCCCTCGCCCTCGGCGCAACACCTGTGGAAACGTATTTCCGGGTATCCGTACCGGCCGCGAAAAGCGGCATAGCGGCCGCGGTGGTGCTGGGCGTCGGCAGGGCTATAGGCGAAGCAATGGCTATAATGATGGTTTCGGGCAACGTGCCCAACATGCCTTCCCTCTTCCAGAGCGTAAGGTTTCTGACCACAGCCGTGGCAAGCGAAATGTCCTACTCAAGCGGCTTGCAGCAGCAGGCCCTGTTCTCCATAGCGCTGGTGCTTTTCCTGTTCATTATGCTGATAAACGCCGCGCTCAATTTCTTTCTCAAAAGGGAAAAGGAAGGTTAGACCATGGAAGAAAAAAACGTATCGGTCAAACGCCGCGCATATGTGGGCCTGATGAAGTGCCTCATGTGGTTCTCCGCCGGGCTCACCTGCCTGCTTGTGCTGTTTCTGATAGGCTACGTGCTGTATAAGGGGCTGCCCAATATAACTTGGGAACTGCTCTCCACATCCCCCAGCTATCTTGCAGACAGCATAGGCATACTGCCTGATCTGATGAACACACTATACATCGTGATAGCTACAATACTTATCGTGGTGCCGCTGGGGGTGGGCGCAGCGATATACCTTACCGAGTATGCCTCAAACAAACGGGTGGTAAACGCCATAGAGTATGCCGCAGAGACGCTCTCCGGAATACCTTCAATAATATATGGTCTGGTAGGAATGCTGTTCTTCTGCCGGTTCTGCAAGATGGGTACCTCCCTTATGGCAGGCGCTCTTACCTTGGTGATAATGAACCTGCCCACCGTGATGCGCACCACTCAGGAGAGCCTTAAGACGGTTCCCCAGAGCTACCGCGAGGGCGCATTCGGGCTGGGCGCCGGCAAATGGCGCGTGATACGCACAGTAGTGCTTCCCGGTTGTACGGACGGCGTTATTACCGGCTGCATACTGGCCGTAGGACGCATACTTGGCGAATCGGCGGCGCTGCTGTTTACGGCAGGTCTTGCCCATACGCTCCACGGCTTCTTCTCAGGCCTTGGCAGCTCCGGTGCTACCCTTACTGTCGCCCTTTACGTATACGCAAAGGAGCGCGGTGAATTCGAGGTGGCCTTTGCCATAGCTGCCATACTCATGCTGTTGACTCTTATAATAAACCTCTCTGCCGACCTTGTGGCAAGATACTTCAGGAGGAAAAAGGAACTATGATGAATATAATCACCGTACAGGATCTCTGCCTCTGGTACGGCAGCCATCAGGCGCTTAAAGACATAAATATAGATATACCCGAAAAGAGCATAACCGCCCTCATAGGGCCCTCCGGATGTGGAAAATCAACTTTTCTCAAGACGCTGAACCGCATGAACGACCTCATACCCGACGTTAAGATAACAGGCAGCGTGAAATACAGGGACGCCGACATATTCGACCCGACAACAGACGTGAATGAGCTCCGCCGCCAGATAGGAATGGTTTTCCAGAAGCCCAACCCCTTTCCCATGAGCATATACGACAATATCGCCTACGGCCCGCGCACCCATGGCATCAAGAACAAGGCCAGGCTGGACAATATCGTAGAGCGCTCCCTCCGGGGCGCGGCAATTTGGGACGAGGTAAAGGACAGGCTGAAAAAGAACGCCCTTGGCCTTTCGGGAGGCCAGCAGCAGAGGCTGTGCATAGCCCGCGCTCTCGCCGTGGAGCCGGAAGTGCTGCTCATGGACGAACCGACCAGTGCCCTTGACCCCATCTCTACTTCTAAGATAGAGGAGCTTGCCATGCAGCTCAGGGAGAAATACACCATAGTCATAGTCACCCACAACATGCAGCAGGCAGTAAGGATTTCCGACAACACCGCCTTCTTCCTTCTGGGTGAGCTTATAGAATACGGCAACACTGAGCAGATATTCTCACAGCCCGGGAACAAAAAGACAGAAGATTATATTACGGGGAGGTTCGGTTAGAGATGAGAAGCCGTTTTGACGAGCAGCTTGCGCTGCTTAACAAAGAACTTATAGAGATGGGTGCACTGTGTGAGGAGGTTATAAAGCTGGCATCGGAAGCGCTTACCGAGCGCAGCGCAGCTCTGGCCGCCAAGGTAACTCCTCTGGATTCCGAGATAGACCAGAAGGAGCGCACAATAGAGTCAATGTGCCTGAAGCTGCTGCTTCAGCAGCAGCCCGTGGCGAAGGATCTGAGACAGATATCCGCAGCGCTGAAAATGATAACCGATATGGAGCGCATAGGCGATCAGGCTGAGGACATCGCGGAGATAATCTCTTTCCTTGACGGCCGCCCCGCAGAAAATGACGACCTTATGAGAGAAATGGCCAAGGCGACTATTAAAATGGTGACAGAGAGCGTTGATGCATACGTAAAGCATGATATAATGTTGGCAGAAAAGGTCGTGGCATATGACGATACAGTTGACGATTACTTCGATCAGGTAAAGCGGCGGCTCATAACCAAGATAGCCGAAGAGCCTGCCGACGGCGAGTACGCCCTGGACCTTCTCATGATTGCGAAGTATTTCGAGCGCATAGGCGACCACGCGGTAAATATCGCCGAATGGGTGATATTCTCGGTAACAGGCGTTCACAAGGAGGTATAGCATGATCTGGTGCGTTGAAGATGACGCGAGCATCAGGGATATAGAGGTCTACGCCCTGCAATCCACAGGCCTGGAGGCCCGGGGCTTTGAGGACGGAACCTCATTTTGGGAAGCGCTGCAAAAGCAACGGCCCGAGCTGGTAGTGTTGGATGTTATGCTGCCCGGCATAGACGGCATAGAGCTTCTTCGCCGTATGAAATCCTCCCCTGAGCTTGACTCCATACCCGTGGTAATGGCTACCGCCAAAGGCACGGAGTACGATAAAATACAGGGGCTCGACCTGGGCGCGGATTACTATATCGCAAAGCCTTTCGGCGTAATGGAGCTGGTCTCCTGCGTAAAGGCCGTACTGCGCCGCTGTGCGCCCAAGCAGGTAGAGCATCTCCTCAAGGCCAGCGGCCTCATAGTTAATCTTGACCAGCATACCGTCACCGCAGACGGCGAACGCGTTGCTCTCACCTTCAAGGAATTCGAGCTTTTGCGCCTGTTCCTCTCCCACCCCGGTATCGCCTTCACCCGTGATCAGCTGATGGAGGAAATATGGGGCACCGACTATCTTGGCGAAAGCAGGACGGTGGATATGCACATACGCACTCTGCGGCAGAAACTCGGCAAATACGGCGATATGATAGAAACGGTACGCAACGTAGGCTATCGGCTGGAGGTATCACAATGACAAAAAAGATATTCCACTCCATACTCCTCGTAGCAGGAGCGGTATTGCTTGCCAGCCTGTTTGTAATAACCGGCGCGCTGTATGAGTATTTCGGCATAATACAGAAAAAGCAGCTAAAAGACGAACTCGGCCTTGCGGCAGTATCAGTGGAACAGCAGGGCGATGACTTTTTAAAACGGCTCTCCCCTGACCACTACCGCATTACATGGATAAACACCCAAGGCAATGTTATATACGACACCCGTACGGACGCTGAAAGCCTTGAAAACCACGCCGACCGCACTGAGATAAAGCAGGCGCTTAAGGATGGCTACGGCGAAAGCATCCGCTACTCCTCTACCCTTCTTGAAAAGACCATATACTGCGCCCAAAGGCTTACAGACGGCAGCGTACTGCGCATATCCGTGAGCCGGGCCACAATAGGCGTGCTGGTGCTGGGAATTCTCCAGCCCATTCTGATAGTGCTCATAGCAGCGCTGGTGCTGTCCGGCATGCTCGCAAAGCGCCTATCAAAGCGCATAGTCGAGCCGCTGAACAGCCTGGATCTTGAGCATCCGCTGGATAACGATTCATATGAAGAACTGTCTCCTCTGCTCAACCGCATAAACAGGCAGCACAACCAGATAACCGCGCAAATGCGGGAGCTTAAAAAGCGCACCGACCAGTTCGCCCAGATAACAGCCAGTATGAACGAGGGCCTTGTACTTCTGGATAACCGCGGCTGCATACTCAGCATAAATCCCGCCGCCATTGAGATTTTCGGTGCGGAGCCCTCCTGCGTCGGTCAGGATTTCCTTTCTGTGGACCGCAGTCACGACATGAGTGTAGCCATACAGGCTGCGCTCAAGGACGGTCACAGCGAGATACACGCTTCACGCAAGGGCCTCATATATCAGTTCGATATAAGCCGCATAGCAGCGGATGGCGAAACGGCAGGCGTAGTCATACTGGCCTTCGATATAACGGAAAAAGAGACTGCCGAGCAGAACCGCCGCGAGTTCACCGCCAATGTTTCCCATGAGCTGAAGACCCCTTTACAGGGCATAATAGGCAGTGCGGAGCTGATAGAGAACGGCATGGTAAAACCAGAGGATATGTCCCGTTTTGTAGGACATATACGTTTGGAAGCACAGCGTCTCGTTACCTTGATAGGCGACATAATACGCCTTTCCCAGCTTGACGAAGGCGGCGATATGCCCCGTGAAAACGTCGACCTGCTCTCTGTCGCTTCGGCGGTAGCCGACGACCTGCTCCCGTCTGCCGATGGCCAGAGTATAAGCATCGCTGTCGAAGGTTCTCCCGCCAATGTATACGGCGTAAAGAGGCTGCTATATGAAATAGTATACAATCTCTGCGACAACGCCATAAAGTACAACAGACAGGGCGGCAGCGTAAAGATAAGCACGGTAAGCGAGGGCGGCTTCTCCTCCGTCACCGTTTCCGATACCGGAATCGGCATCGCGCCCGAGTATCAGAACCGCATATTCGAGCGCTTCTTCAGGGTGGATAAGAGCCATTCCAAGTCTTCAGGCGGTACCGGGCTTGGCCTTTCCATAGTAAAGCACGCGGTACAGTACCACCACGGCAAGATAGAGCTCACCAGCGCCCCAGGCAATGGTACCTCCATTACCGTCTCCTTCCCCGCCATACAGTGAGCACCATACGAAAACGGGCATCCGGTTCGCCGCCGGAAGCCCGTTTTTTTGTACATGGTATATTTAGCCTATGGTATCCTTTACTACGCGCTGGAAGTTGAGCCTTGCGATCTTCTCCATATCCTCCTGGCTCATGCCCATTCTCTCGAAGCAGGCGAAGAGATTCGGTATCTTGGAGCAGTTTTCAAGCCCCTTGGTGCAGGGGCTGCCCGTATCGGTCATCGTGCCCATGGTATCCGGGTTATCAATGAACTCGAAGAAGTCGAAGCCGCAGCCGACGTGGTCGATGCCCATGACGTCGATCATGTGCGCCGCGTGCTCGGCAAGGCGCTCAACGGTTTGGTTCTTTGGGTCGTCATCTATGAAGATGTTGAACGCATTCAAGCCCACAACGCCGTTTATATCGCGTATGGCGCGAAGCTGATCGTCCGTAAGGTTGCGGAGCACGCCGCACATCGCACGGCTGTTGGAATGGGATGCGATGAAGGGCTTTTTCGTAATCTTGACGACATCCCAAAAGCCAGCATCATTAAGATGCGAAACGTCGAGCAGCATCCCCTTTTCCTGCATACGCCGGACGGTCTCCCTGCCGAGGTCTGTAAGACCGTAATCCTTGCCGGAGAGCGCGCCCGCGCCGAGGTCGTTTGCCTCGTTCCAGGTCAATATACCGTGGCGGCAGCCGAACTCGTAATAGCGGTCGATCCAGGTAAGGTCCTTGCCCATCGCCGCCATGCCCTCTATGCCGATAAAGATATATATCTTGCCGTCGGCATTGGCCTTCATCATCTCGTCATAGCTATGGACGATGCGGAAAGACCTGCACTCGGCAGTCTCTGCCTTTATGGCAGCCATGATCTGCTCGGTACGCTTTACATAGTCCACGTCATACGGCGGGTCTACCCAAATAACAAAAATACTTCCTTCAACGCCGCCCTTGCGGAGACGCTCCAGATGGCAGCGATCAAATACGTTCGTCTCGCCATTGAGACGGCGAGTAGTCACATCACACCAGATATCAGAGTGTGCATCAAAATACATAGTTTTGCCTTCCGTAAAATTACCGGCGCAAATCTGTTTAAGAGATGCGCCGGAGTTATATTGTCGTTACAAAACAGCAGGCTTTGTCAGAAACTTATGCGGCGCCGAGGATAATGCCGACCAGCGTACCGGCGTAGTTGCCGATAACATAGCCGAGCACGCCCACCAGCATTGCGGGGCCAACCAGCCTCGTCCAGCCCTGGGATATCGCCATGCCGGCAGCGGTCGTCGGACCGCCTATATTGGCATTGGAGGCGATGATGGAATCCTCAAGGGAAGCCTTGAAGATCTTTGCCGCGCCGAAGCAGAAGAGCATATTCACGAGAACCATGATCGTGGTCAGCACGAGCAGCAGCGGGGACTTGGTAAGGACGGTCATGATGTTGGCGGGAACGCCTATGACGAACAGGAAGAGGTAAATGAGGTAAGTACCGATTTCCTGTGAGCCGTGCATCTTGGATACTGTCTTGGTGCAGAAGGTGGCAACTATCACGGATATGGTGGTTATCCATACATACTGGCTGCCGAAGAACTGACCTATGAAGTCAAGGAAGGGATTGCCGCCGATGCCGGAGAAAATACCGGAAATAATGCGGGATACCCAAACGACGACTATGGCATAAGCAAAGTTATACGCAATATCCTTGAGGGAGATGTCCTTGCGGCTCCAGAAAGCGGCAGCCTGAGTCTGCGAAACTTCCTTGGAGGCACCGGCCTCTACCTCAGCTATGTGAGGATGTGAAAAGTGCTTTCGGAAGAACTTGGAGCCGGCGCAGGCGATCAGAACGAAGAAATACGCGGCCATCAGCAGGTTATCCGCAACAGTAGCGGCAGCGGTGAGATCGTCACCGGCAGCATACTGAGAAGCCATTGCCGCAAAGTTTACGGCGCCGCCGATATAAGAGCCGGTCATCATGGAGGCTACCTTTGCAAGACCCTGCGCATCGCCAAAGGGTCCGCGCAGGAGATAATAGGCGAGGAACGCGCCGACGACAGTGCCGAGTGCGCCGATAAGGAACACGACCAGCATACGGCCGGTGTCCTTCCATACGCGGCTGAGGTTGCACTGCAGCAGCAGCAGGGGGATAGCCATAGGAACGACGATGCCCCATACAATATCGTCATACAGCGTGCAGTTCGTGGGTATAACGCCGAGGTTTGCGAGAACCATCGCCATTATCAGCGCGATTATGGCGCCGGAGACCTTAGAGGCCCACTGATACTTCTGCTCAAGGTGTATTGAAAGTGCAACACCTATACACATAACGCCCATCAAACCCCAGACGTTGTCCGCGGCAATCAGGGTATGTCCTAAAAGATTTTCAAATAGTGTCATTCTAAATAATTCCTCCGATTTCTTCGCCTAAAGCAATTGTTTTTAAGAAAGCTATTGATTGATGAAAATGCATATAACTTCGGGGCGCCGGCCTGCCGCCGAAAAATCATTTCTATATTAGCACCTTTTATGTCGAAAATCAATAGCCTTTAAACCCCGCACGCCGAGAAATCTTTATATATATATTTTACAAATGCCTGCTTTTAAATTTGACATTGCAGAGTTACCATCTTATTATAAAGATTAGAAAAAGAAAGAAGGAATGATATGAACGAATTAAGGAACAAGAAGGGTTTTATATGCGATATGGACGGCGTCATTTACCACGGCAACAAGCTGCTGCCCGGCGTAAAGGAGTTCGTTGACTGGCTGTATAAGGAAAACAAGAACTTCCTCTTCCTCACCAACTCCTCCGAGCGCTCACCCAAGGAGCTTCAGCAAAAGCTCAAGCGCATGGGGCTTGATGTGGACGAGAGCCATTTCTATACAAGTGCGTTGGCGACAGCACGCTTCATAAGCTCCCAGTCGCCGGAAAGCAGCGCCTACGTAATAGGCGGCGCAGGCCTCATAATGGCGCTGCACGACGAAGGCATCACCATGAACGACGTTGACCCGGATTACGTTATAATCGGCGAGGGTAATACCTACAACTACGAGAACATACTGAAGGCGGTACACCTGGTGATGAAGGGCGCAAAGCTCATCGGCACCAACAGCGACCTTACAGGCCCTTCTGAGAACGGGATAATCCCCGCATGCCGGGCAATGATCGCCCCTATCGAAATGGCCACCGGCCAGAACGCCTATTTCATAGGCAAACCCAACCCTCTTATGATGCGGACAGGCCTTAGGATACTGGGCGTACACTCAGAGGACGCGGTAATGATAGGCGACCGCATGGATACCGACATGATCGCGGGAATCGAGACTGGCCTTGACACCTGCCTCGTGCTCTCTGGCGTGACCGACCGCGCCGACATCAATAAGTTCCCCTACCGTCCGCGGCTGGTGTTAAACGGGGTAGGCGATATACCTGACAAGTCAAATGAAATAGTGTGAATGCCTCCAAACAGCGAAGGATATCCTTTATCATCTTCAGCATAGGTAAGCTGAAGCCGCTTTAAGCCGACTTTTTCATGCACCCGATCGTCCTTTGCCATTTTTCTTATGATTCAGTCACTTGAGCTTTTGAATTTTTGAGATTTCGGCAATCACGATTAGCTGCATACCCTTTTCCAAGGAAAGCGTCGGCTCTATCGTTGTCAAAAAGATATTTCCTTTTCGGGCTGCTACCACATTGATACCATACTTTTTCCTGAGATTCAATTCAATAAGCGTTTTTCCAATCCATTCTGTTTTCACATCCATTTCGATCATGGATACTTCTTTCGACAACTCAATCATCTCTGAAAATCCTGACGTAATCAAGCTTCTGCCAAGTCTTATGCCCGACTCTCTTTCGGGAAATACAACTCTGTCAGCACCGACACGCTTTAGTATCTTTTCTTGCATTTCACTCGCACACTTCGCAATCACGGTTTCAACACCTGCTTCTTTGCATAGCGTTACTGCCATTACACTGGCTTCCAAATTATTTGCCATGGATACTATTACGATATCCATATTGAAAATACCCAGCCTTTTTATCACCTCTGCTTCTGTAATATCAGCACACTTACAAACAGGAATCGTTTCAACGGCATTATCGACAATATCCTGATCAATATCAACTCCCAGCACCTCAGCGCCATTTTTTACAAGCTCCTCGGCAACAGCTTTTCCATATCGGCCCAGGCCAAATACTGCATATGTCTTATTGATACTCATCACAAAATCCTCCGTTTATCCTACACTGATTTCTTCGATTGGGTTCCTGATAATATTTGGGTTTTCTTTTTTACGATTAAATGCGACAGCGAGGGATATCGGCCCTACTCTTCCGAGATACATTGTAATAATAACGATAAGTTTTCCGATATCGTTGAGCGTGGTCGTCAAATTTCTTGTAAGCCCAACAGTGGCGGTTGCACTCGCCGCTTCATAAGCGATATCCAATAAATCGGCATCCATTGTTGCAGACAGCAAAACAGTTGAAACAAACATAATAGCGAAAGACATACAGGTAACGGCAACTGCCTTACCGACAGCTTGCTTTGCCAGGCGTCTTCCAAACAGTTCTGTATCTTTTTTGTTACAAATCGATGCCCACGCTGACGCAATAATCACTGCAAAGGTAACGGTTTTAATTCCGCCGGCTGTACCGACAGGAGAGCCGCCTATAAACATTAGCAACAGACAAACCACAGCGGTCGCATTCGTAAGATTTTCTTGCGGTAGCGTTGCAAACCCCGCAGTTCTAGTTGTAACAGATTGGAAGAATGATACCTCTATTTTTTGAAGTAATGTGTAATCCTTTAGGGTTTGTGGATTATCATATTCCAAAACAAAAACAAGAATTGCGCCCACTATAATCAAGAGAAGAGTTGATATAATTGCAATTTTGCTGTGTAAAGTCAGATTTCCAAAAATCTTCCTTTTATTATGTCTAATGTTTTTTATTACCCGAATTATATCCCACCAAACGATATAGCCGATACCACCTATAACGATTAACAAACAGGTAACAGTATTGACCATAGGATTAAGGGCATAGTCACAAAGACTGTTTTCGGCAATGATATCAATACCGGCATTGCAGAAGGCCGAGATCGAAGTAAATATTGAAATCCATATTCCTTTTGAACCGAAATCCGGGATAAACACTGTCATATATAAAAGAGCACCGATTCCTTCTATGACAAGTGTTCCGATAACAACTTTTTTTACAAAGCGGACAAGTCCTGACAAGGAATTCAAATTGAACGCATCCTGTAATAATAACCTATCATTTATCCCCATTTTCTTATGTAATAAAATCATCAGTCCAGACATAATAGTTACGACACCGAGTCCGCCAATCTGGATTAGCAAAAGAATTACAACCTGCCCAAAGACACTCCATGACGAAACAGTGGGTATAACAACTAACCCTGTAACGCAGGTAGCGGTCGTTGCAGTAAACAAGGCATCCCAAAAAGAAGCTGCATTACCATGCGCCGAGCTTATCGGTAATGACAGGAAAAATGTGCCTGTTAAAATCGTAAGCAGGAAGCCGATCATTATTATATGTGTTGTGGTTAATGAGAATCTTTTTTTCATAATCGCACCAATTAATTTATGTAGCCGTCTTCTCCGCGTTGGTCAAGTCCAGCTCGTCCAGATTCAAACCAACCTCAATATGCTGCTTGGCATTATGTTTGGACAACAAACATACCGTCTCCACATGCGGCATCACCATGATAGGAAGACACTTTTTCAACCTCGTTTCCGTCATGGGAAGACAATTCATGCGATGTTATCCTGTTCTTTCTCGGTTTTCTGAATGACCGACTATCCATACTGTTTTTCAAGCCGGTTTTGTAGATGAACGTCAGCATGGCCGGGTCTTTTTCGCCGTTCTCATCATAGCCGCCGACAATCACTTTTTCTATTATACTCTCAAATACATATCGGTCAAAGGTTTCTAAAACATTATGCTGTTCCAGCGTCTTTCTAAATACTGTGATACGGCGCTTAACATCCTTTTCTGTTTTCTCCGTTTCCTGCAAACTCTGCCGTTCTGCTTCAAGCTGCGCAGCTTTCGTGGCTAATTCTGCCGATTTGGCATCATAAGTGTTTTTGTCTATCTCTTCGTCCAAACGCATATCAACGAGTTTTGAACGCTTCATTTCGATGCTTTGCAATTCTCTTTCAACCTTCACAAGCTGCTTTGCGGCATTACTATCACAAAGCGTTTCTTCCGTCCGTTTCAAAAACTCGTCAAGTACGTCTTTGTCGTTTGCGCACAATAAGCGGTACGATTCAATAAACGCTTGTTCAATAGTGCTTTCCGCAATGCCTTTGCTATCGGGGCAGAACTTTTTTCCTTTTTTTGTTGAGGTAACGCACTGCCATATAATTTTATTGTACTGCGTCCCGCTGTGCCAGCTTCTCCGTGAAAGCGTACTGCCGCAAAAGCCACATTCCAAAAGGCAGCTAAAGGCATATTGACGGCTGAATTTCTCTCTTTTACCATCCTCACGCAAACCTCGAGCCTTTGAGCGCCGCTGCAATATTTCCTGTGCCTTCTCAAAAACTTCCTCTGAAATAATCGGTTCATGGTGATCTCGTATATAAAACCTATCTTCCTCGCCAAAATTGTCAAGGCGACGCTTTGATATGGGGTCAACGGTAAATGTCTTACCCATAAGAATATCACCTTTGTATTTCTCATTCTTGATAATGCCGATGATAGTAGTCTCCGGCCATGATGTTCCGCCGCGCTTTGTCTTATATCCTAAATTACGCAATTCGCGTGATATAACCATGCCTCCAGCACCCTCGATATAGCGATTAAAAATATATCTGACAATTTCCGCTTCTTCTTCGTTTATAGTGATACTCTTATCCTCTTTATTATAATCATACCCAAGGCAGCCTTGAAAACCTACAAGCTCCCCACGCTGCATCTTCATTTTCAAGCCTTTTTTGACGTTAGCGGAAATGTTCTCCACTTCCTGTTGGGCGACAGAGCTTAATACAACAAGCAGCAATTCGCCGTCCATGGTAAGAGTATTGATTTTCTCGTCCTCGAAAAATACAGCAATATTTTGTTCCTTTAGTAAGCGAACATATTTTAGCGTGTCCAACGTGTTTCGCGCAAAGCGGGAAATTGACTTGGTAATCACCATGTCAATTTCACCGTTCACGCAATCGTTAATCAATCTTTGAAAATCCTCGCGTTTTGTCACCTGCGTTCCCGTGATCGCTTCATCGGCATATATCCCGGCAAAAATCCAATCACTCTTTTTCTTAATCAAAGAAGTGTAGTATTGAACCTGTGATTTATAACTGTTAAGTTGATCTTCGCTATCCGTACTTACACGGCAATATGCGGCCACTCGCTGCCTGTCTATGACCTTGCCCCTTGTTCGGTCAGAAAGACTGTTCTTTGCCTTAATTATTTCAACATTCTGTTCCATCTGCCGCGCCTCCAAAATGTATTCCTATTATTGTGTTTATTATACACTTTAACGTGTTCCAATTCAAGCCGTAAGGTCAGATTTTATATTGTAATCTCGCATCAATCTGTTTTTAATAATAGAGTATTCTTTCTCACTTATTAACCCACATTCTAATAGCTGTCTCAGGAACGCAAGCTGAACGCTATACCGTATCAGCTTGTCAGCTCTCATTATTTCCTCCCGCTTTAGCTATTCAATGCCATGCTTTCGTCAAACAAAAACCCTTGAAACACCATACCGTCCCCGGTAATGAAACGTCCCTGTGCGTCCTTGGGTATCTGTTCGCTTGCCGCTGTGCTGTCAAGGATGATTTGAGAAAGCACCTTGTCAGCCCTGCCACATACCCGAAAATTCATGTTGTTGCGTATCTGTCCGGCAAGAATGGCGGCGTCCGGGCGCTGGGTGGCAAGCATCAGGTGAATGCCAAACGCCCGCCCCTGCCGCGCTATGGTCGCAAGCCGGTTTTCGTAGGCGGCGATCCGTTCCTTGCCCGCCTTGTCCATGCCTGTTTTGTCCAATATCTCCGCTACCTCATCACAGGCGAATACGATGCGGGGAAGCTGCTCGCCGCCACGCTGGTTGTATTCGTCAAGGTTGGCGCAATCAGCGTTGCGGAATACGGCCTTGCGCCGTTCAAGCTCGTTTACAATGCCGTCCAGCGTGTCCAATAACGCGGTTTCCTCGATAATCAGCTTGCAATACCGACTCCACACCGGCGGGAAATCCACGCCGCCCTTGAAATCAGCAATATAGACTGTTGCGCCCTTTTTCGCGCATTGCATCAATAACAGCTTTAACAGTACGCTTTTGCCGGAGCCTGTGGAGCCGCCCAAGAGGATATGCGGTATACGGGCAAGGTTTACCGTTTCTTGCCCCAACAAACTTTCGCCCAATACAAGCTCAAAGCTCCCTTGCCTCAAATCGTTTTTCTGCCAATACAGCGTTTCGGGCAGGGCGTTTTTTGCCTGCACTGTATGCAGTAACACCCGCCGCCTGTTCTCGCCCTCGGTGATTTTCACAATGGCAAGGTTCAGCGCCGTTTCCATATCCAGCCGCTTATCCTCCCATTTGCTCTTGGGAATACCGTTTGCCTCAAACTCCATAACGGTGACGCGGCTGTTCTTTTGCTTTGTCTGCCGTATCAACATGGGCGCTTCTCCCGCGTGATTGACAAGCCCCACGCGCCGGAGGCACCGACTTACCCTGCCGCCGCATAAGGGCGTACCCAGCAGCACGATAAGCAAGAATAGCCCCAGCAGCGCAAGAAAGGGCAGCGCCAGCCCCAGCAGCCCCGCATACAGGTTTTCAAGCCCCGGTATAACGCTGTCCGTCATAGCACCGAGTATTTCTGCTTTAAATGTCCACAGAGCGCACAGCGCCGCAGAATAGCCCAACAGGACAGTCGCCTTGCGTATATCCGTAAACGCGCCTTTCAGCCCCAGACCAAACCGCAGCAGCAAATGACGCTGTTCCGTTTCCCGCCTTATCTCGTCTTTCTGATCGTTCCTATACAAGCATATCCCACCTTTCTATCGCTGTTCCGTCCTTATGAAACTCCATTACCTTGTGTATGCGTCTGAGAAACGCCGCCCATATCTCCCGCCGGTGATACTGCTCGTCCCGATATTGGGCGGTGAGCGGCAAGTTGGAAGTGATATACACCTTGGTATAACAGGCCATGCGGTCTGTGTACCGTGCGGGCAGGGAAAGCGGGTATATGTCGAGATAGTTCAGCATATCGCCAATGGGTATTTGCGAATGAAACTCCTCGAACACCAAAACGTCCTGCCCGTTGTATGCGTCGAAAGATACGCCCTTGCGGTAATTCGTGACGCGGCATATCTCCCTTGGGTCATGGCTTTCGTAAATGCTCCTTGTCTTGCCCGCGCCGGTGTCACCATATAGATAAGCTACTTCCAGCTTGCGGTTTTCCGTGGCGAACCTGTCCGCTAACAGCGTTTGCCGCAGCGTGTCGATGTCCCGCACACGAAAAGCGTACTTGGGTGACTGCTCGATGATTTCCGCCGTACGCTTGCCCTCCCGAAGCTCCCGTATGAGCCGGTACAGTTCCGGGTCGGTTTCCTCTTTTTCGGCTGGAAGCGTTCCCCATTCCATGAAGCTGCCCGCAACCGTGGTTTCGGCTTTATCGGTCTCGGCCCATTTGCCGCTTTTTGTGATATAGTCCCGGTTTTCCTTTGCACTTCCATACGCCTTTTCGATATGCGCCACGGGAAAGCGGGTTTTCAAGGTGGCAAAGCGAATGGGCGATGGGGAATAAAGGAAAACATGTGTGTGAAACGTGCCTGTCGCCGCGATCTCGTCAGCCATGCAGTAATAGGCGGGAGAAAACAAAGCGAGTATGGCGGCAATCGCCGTATGGTCGAGCCCCGCATCAAGCGGATTGTTGATAACAAGCGCCCATTTGCGGGATTGGCTGTTGTTTGCCATGAATGAACCTCCTTGTTTCGCTACTTGCTACACGGTTTGCCATAAGGGTAATACTATTCCTTATGGCAAGGGCGGCGCGGCGCTGCCGCCGGGGGATATTTTTCTTCATGGAAAAATACCTTTTCCCCGGCAACCCCGCCGCGCCGCATACCGTTAAGCCTTGGTATTCACAAGGGCAATGCCCGTTGCCTTTGCCCCGACTTGTGGCTGTCCGTTGCTCCAATAGATGAACACTTCAAGGCCGGTGAAACGCACCTCCGCATAACCGTCCGGCGCTTCCATAAGCTGTTTGCCGTCGATGCGCACGTTGATCTTTTCCAGCCCCTTATCCGGCATGGCAACGGCATAGCGGTAGCCGGTAACGTTCTCCGTCCGCTGGTTGTTCCTGTACTCATACGCCGGTGTAACCTCCACCAGCCACAGCTTTTCCCCTAAGCTCTTGGGGTCGATGATTAAGTCTGTGATTTTCATATTCTCTAATCTCCTACAATGTTTTTACAAGCAGCTTGCATCTTGATTGTAGAAGAAATCAAAAGGACAATCGAACTTTCACAAAAGAGAGAAAACGCCTTAAATGAAAGGCTTTTCAAAACATAAAAAATGAGTAGGGGGACGGAAGCGCCCATATACGGTGCAGAAAAATAATTTGTCAAATTAGAAAACGTCAAAATTATCCCAGCATATCAATAACGAGTTATGCGGGGATAACAGTCATTTGTTGTATTCTCGGCTGCCAAGCGGGGCAATACCGAGGCTTTCCAAAAATGCATTGCGGCTATCTATGTCGATGCCGGGCATATTGGCAATCACATACCGATACGCCTGATGCGTTCGGCTTGCAGGCGAGAGCGCAAGCCCCGCGGCGCATAGCAGCCTTTCCGTTGTCGCTATGTCTAAATCCAATCCGGCGCATATGGATATGACCGTTGCAAGCTCATATCTGCCGGAGGGGTCGTTCTTCATTCTGCTCAATACGTTGGGGTTCAACAATGTGGCATCGGAAAACGCCTTGCCGTAGTTTAACCCCATATTCTCAATGATTTCGATTGCCTGCTGTCCGAATGTTTTTTGAAATCCTTGCGACTGTGTATATTGTCGTTCAAACCGTATCTGTTCCTCCTCGATGGAAAACGACGGTTTAGGCGGCATGTCTATCTATCTGCCATTCTTTGCGGGGTTCCGAAAGCGGGGGCGACAAGAGCAAAAGGCGTTCTATGAAAAGGAAACTGGAAAGCCGGTTTTTTCATAGGCGTCACCCCCTTTCATTCGGTTTGCTGGGTATTTTCTAAATGGGCAATACCCCCGCCCGGAACCCGATAAGCAAAAAGGACGCAGCCATACTTGGCCGTGTCTTTCTGATTTTTCGCCCGCTTGGGCGCACCTATTCTATTGTTTATCCGCATAATGCTTTGCAACTTAGAAACTGTGATTGCCTACAATGGCAGACTTGGATACTTTTCTTTGCTGAAGTCTGTGCCTTTTGAGAAAAGGACGAAGTAAACAAAATCTATCTCTCGACACTATGTGCTTGATAGCAAGCACGACCTCAACTTCCAACAGACCAAAGCCTGTTTCCATGTTCATTATATCCCACTCGTCGCCGCTTTTCAAGCCATGATAACATTTGTGTGAAAAACGGCAAAAAAGTGGAAAGCGGAAAGGAGCATAGCCTTCCCGCTTGTGGTCACTCTTGTTTTTCTTTGCTTTTTAAATCCATTATGGTATAATTTTTATACCTTCATGGTTTAGGAGGGCTTTTATATGGGTTTGGAATACTTCGCAAATGATAAGTATCGAGTTTTAGAGTGCATGGCCGAACGACAAATATCTGTCAAAGGCAGCACTGTAATTAAGTTAACGCAGCAAGAAATTGCTGATCTTTTGCAATTTAGCAAGGTCAAGGTAAACAGCATTATAGCGGAACTAAAGAGCGATGGCTATATAACGCAGCAAAGCCCAAGAGGCAAATACTCTCTTACCGACAAAGCAAGAGCTGCATTAGTTAATATGCAAAAGGGGGGGATTGGGCAATGAAGATTTCATTGAATAATGTAAGAGAACTGATAACAGCACTCGGCTTTCTTCCCGAAGACGGCCGAGATAATATCTATTATAAAAAGTATTCCGGGCATGACGGTTACATCGTTCGTGTCAATTTCAATACGGAAAAAATTGAGTATCGCGAGGACTCTATAGATGATGCTCATGGCATCACTTGGGGCGATACAACCACAAGCAATTTTGAAAACTCCGAAAACTTTGTTGTTCTTGAATGTGTAAACAGGCTTTTAGAAAAGGGATATGCACCAAATGCAATAGCGTTGGAAAAGAAATACCCTTTAGGCCGAAACCTAAAAGGCAAGCTGGATATTATTGTGTCCGATCATGATGGAAAATCATATCTCATGATTGAATGCAAAACTTGGGGTACTGAGTTCGTAAAAGAATACAAGAAAATGGTTAAGGATGGCGCACAACTGTTTTCTTATTTTGCTAACGATAGAACGGTAAAATATCTATGTCTTTATGCCTCTCAGCTTAACGATACGCAAATAGAATACAAGAATGGTATTGTGCCGGTTGAGGAAGATTGGGCTGAATTAGCCAATGTGAAAGAAATCCATGACCATTGGAACAAGAACTTCAAAGATAATGGTATTTTTGAAGAATGGGCTACTGCCTATAACATCGAGATTAAAGCATTGGTACGCGGACGGTTGCAGCCACTAACAAAAGATGATAGCGGCCGCATTTTTAATCAATTTGCGGAAATACTGCGCCACAATGTCGTTTCGGACAAGCCAAACGCATTCAACAAAATACTTAACCTATTTATTTGTAAAATAATTGACGAGGATAAGAATGAAGACGAACAGGTTGATTTTCAATGGTTGGAGGACGACAGCGACGAGAGCTTGCAAGTTCGTCTAAATGACCTTTACAAGAAAGGCATGCACCGTTTCTTAGAAATAGAAGTAACGGACTATTCCGATGAAGAAATATCCGGGCAGCTTGCTAATATAAGCGATAAAGCAGCATTTGATGCTATAAAGAGTATGCTAACCAAACTTAGACTGCAAAAAAATCCTGAGTTTGCTTTCATTGAGGTATATAACGATCAGTCTTTCAAGACCAATGCCCACATCGTCCGAGAAGTGGTTGAATTATTACAGCCATATCAATTCAGATATGGGCATAAGCAGCAATTTTTAGGTGATTTCTTTGAATTGCTACTAAATACCAGCATTAAACAAGAAGCGGGACAGTTTTTTACACCTGTTCCGATTTGTCGCTATATCGTTTCTTCTTTGCCGATAAAAGAGTTTATATTAAACAAGCTAAAAAGTGGAGAGCCGGATATTCTTCCAAGTGTAATTGACTTTGCATGCGGGACAGGTCATTTTTTAACCGAATACATGGACAGAGTTCAATCCGTGATTGAGGAAATCGACATAAGCGTGGCAAAACCGTCCGTCCGTAAAAAGCTCAACGCATGGAGAGATTTTGATAAATACGATTGGGCGAAAGAATACGTCTATGGTATTGATGCGGATTATCGGCTTGTAAAATCCTCCAAGGTCAGCTCGTTCTTGAACGGTGACGGCGAAGCGAACATTATTCGCGCAAATGGATTGGACAGTTTTTCTACATCCAAAGATTATAAAGGACGCTTGAGAGAAACCATTAAAGACAATCCACAGGATAATGGACAATTTGATATTTTAATTGCCAACCCACCTTATTCTGTGAGCGCATTCAAATCTACTGTTCAAAATGGCGAAGATTCCTTTGAACTGTTTAATCGGCTCACGGATAACAGTTCTGAAATCGAATGCCTTTTTGTAGAACGCATGAAGCAACTGCTAAAGGTTGGCGGGTATGCGGGTATTATTCTGCCAAGCTCTATTTTGAGCAACGCTGGCATTTATACTGCTGCGCGAGAGATTATACTCAAATATTTCAAAATCAAGGGCATTACAGAGCTTGGCTCAAATACTTTTATGGCGACAGGAACTAATACCGTTATCCTGTTCTTGGAACGTCGGTCAAATCTTGACCATAAGCAAATACAAAATGCGGTCAACAGCTTCTTTGAACGTCCCAAGGAAACTACTATTTTAGGCATTGAAAAAGCATTTAGCAAATATGTCGAAGAAGTGTTTGACGGCATATCTTTTGATGACTACATTTCGTTTGTAACAAGAAAGGCAAACGATGCTTTTAAATCGCAAGAGATTTGGGCTGACTACCAGAATTGGTTTGACAGCCTGCCAGAAATTACAAAGCTGAAAGATCAAAAGCAGTTTAAGGAGAAATCGGCATCAGCACAAAACGCAGAACTAGAAAAGATTTTCTATTCTAAGGTTCATTCTATTGAAAAAGAGAAGATACTGTATTTCCTGCTTACATATTCGCAGGAAACAGTTATTGTAAAAGTTGGCGAAAAGCAGGCCGAAAAAGAGTTTCTTGGTTACGAGTTTTCTAACCGGCGTGGGCATGAAGGAATAAAAATGCTGCCGGGTGGCACGAAATTGTATGACGAGACTAGCCTTCTCAACACGAAAAAGGCAAACAGTTATATCTATAACGCCTTTCTGCATACAGCTATCCGCATAGACAAAAGTATGGAACAGAATGTTTCCTCTATTGACTTGGTTTCGGCAATTGATTATCATACTGTACAGTTTGAAAAAACCATATCACTAAATGGTTACAAGAAGCAAAAGACATTTAGCTGGAAGATAGCAGCAACTAAAGTAGATAGCATTCTGGATCCAATTATCGGGTCGACCGCAAAAATTGATAACTCGCACCTTTCAGACAAAGGAGAATACCCTGTTGTATCTCAGAATAGTATTGCGTTAATTGATGGATATTGTGATAATATTGATCCAATAACAGATTTACCCCTTGTAGTATTTGGCGATCATAATTGTTGCCTTAAATATGTTGATTTCCCGTTTGTTCAAGGTGGAGACGGTACTCAACTTCTGAAATGTGCAGCGAATATCATTCCTAAGTATTTTTATTATGCACTCAAATCTCAATCTGAGTATATTGTTAACAAGGGAAAGTATGAGCGCCATTATAAATACTTAAAAGAATTGTACATTCCTTTGCCACAAAAAGAAATTCAAGAACAAATTGTTTTTGAAATAGAAGAATATAGCCCAAAGATTAAATCATTGCAATCTGAGTTGCTAAAAGAAAAAGAACAGATTGAAGAATTGTTTATGCAATTTGATAGGCGGAACCTTACAAAAATAGCTTTGGGAAAACTTGCGCATAATATTACAAACAAAGTCAACCCACAATCAATGACCGGAGAGACAAAGTATATAGGTCTCGAAAACATTGCTCCCAACGAGGGAACTCTGTGTGGCGAAATTGATTCAGAAGTACTGTCAATACGGAGCGCAAAAACTGTTTTTAGTAAAAACGATGTATTATATGGAAAACTACGACCATATCTAAACAAAGTCTATTTTGCCGATTTTGATGGTATCTGCTCGACTGACATTATTGTTCTGCGCTTTGATACCAGTGAGTCTGCGAAAGTATTTTCCTACTATATGCGGCGAAAAGAATTTGTTGATATAGCGATGGAATCAAAATCCGGTCAGCAACTTCCCCGTACATCTTGGGAAAAAATAAAAACGATTTTAGTTCCCCAATATGACGAGGCAAACATAAACAGCCTTATGTCAGCTATAAGACTGTTTGAGCAGAAACGTGATACAATTACAAGTAGCATCAATGAACTATTATCTATGCAGGAAAATGTAATACATAAACATCTATAACCATAAAGCCAAGAGGTCATTTTACCTCTTGGCTTTATGCTAGTCTGAATATCAGACTTTTGTATTCCCGCACCCCATATCAACCACTACTGAAACGGTCACATAGTCCTTGATATACTTATTCCTGCATTTTTCGCCATCACCAGTGAAAACGCAATGCTTTAAAAAGTGCCTAAATCTAAGGATTTCTACAAGGCTTCTCTTTGTAGTAACACTATTGTCTCCACATGATAAGTCCACGGGAACATATCCACCGGCTGTATCTTTTCCACACAGTAGCCCATGTCCGCAAGCATGCGGCAGTCACGTGCAAGTGTAGCAGGGTTGCAGGAAATATAAACTATACTGCTTACGCCGCTTTGGGCGAGAGCCTTCAGCACTGCCTCATCGCAGCCCTTGCGGGGCGGATCTATTACGGCACAATCCAGCTTTGTGCCGCCGGATACCAACCTTGGCAGCACATCCTCGGCGTTGCCGCATATAAACTTTGCGTTGGCTATGCCGTTTTCGGAGGCGCTGCGGTTTGCGTCGGATATAGCCTCCGGCACGCACTCTATGCCGATTACTTCTTTGGCGTGTTCAGCCAGCATAAGGGTTATGGTACCTATGCCGCAGTAAACGTCCGCCACACGTTCACCGCCATTCAGATCGAGGAAATCCAGCGCGTAGCTGTACAGTACCTCTGTCTGAACCGGGTTGACCTGCAAAAACGAAGGCATGGACACTTGGAAGCTGTGGCCGCAGACTGTGACGGGCAGTCTTTCGTTGCCCCATAGAGTAGTAAATCTATTGCCAAGTATGATGTTCGTGTCGGCTTTATTGAGGTTGTGTACTACTCCGATAAGGTGTGGTATGCTTGCTCTGAGCATTTCTACAAGCTCAATATCGTGTGGCAGCTTGCCGGCGGTGACGACCATCACTATCACGCCGCTGCTGGATTCACGCACCATGCAGTGTCGCAGCAGGCCGCAGCGTTTCTGTTCATCATATGGCGTAATGTTATACTCCCGCGCCCAATCGGTGACTACCCGCACCGCCGCCATAATATTCTCAGATTGTATGGGGCAGTCTGCTATAGGCACTATGCGGTGACTGCGGGGCGAAAAAAAGCCGGGCACTATGCAGTGGTTTTCGTCATAACCATATGGGAAGCTGCCCTTGTTGCGATACCGATCCGGGTGTTCCATGCCGTGACAGGGCTGTACATTTATCTCGCTTCCATCAAACCTGCCGAGACGGATAAATGCGTCCCTCACCTGCTTTGTCTTGGCGGCCAGCTGCGCCGCATAGCTCATGTGCCGCATGGAGCAGCCGCCGCAGCGGGGATATGCCGGGCAATCCTGCTGAGCCCTATCCTTCGACGGTTCCATCACCTCTGTAAGCTTTGCCACGCCGTAGCCCGAGGTAGTCTTTATTACGTGGGCGCGTATCTTTTCGCCGGGCAGAGCCAGGGGCACGAATACCGTATAGCCGTCTACCCTGCCTATGCCCTGCCCCTCAGAACCCAGAGCATCTATGGTAAATTCTATATCGTCGTTTTTTTCTATCGGAATTTCACGCATCATTTAAGCTTTACATTCTCCTCGCCAAGCATTTCATTCATTATGGCCATAAAGGCAGGCGACGGGTTAATGGACATGCCCCTGTCAGCCTGCATGGCCTTCTTCGTGGCTGCGTCTACCAGTATTACTGTTACATTGCCGGGGTAACGCCTGAGCATGGTCTGTATTCGCTCCACCATTGCAGAATCATTCATGTCCAGCCTGAGATACAGCCTGCCGGAGGCGCCTGTCCTTTCCAGCGAAAATATATCGTCCACCAGCACGGTATTGTTCTGATCCTCGCGCATGTTTAGCTTGCCGGATACTATCACCTTATTATCCATGATGAGCTTATTGCTGCAGCGGTTGAATACCGTCGGGAATGCGGCAAGTTCTATGGTACCAGTAAGATCCTCTATAACAGCATATGCCATGAGGCCGTTGCCGCTCTTTACAGGCTTTGTGCGCACGGAGGTTATTATGCCGCCAAGACGTACCTTCTGGTTGTCTGTATATTTTCCCGAACCGTCCGAGGCTGAAAGCTCGCTGCACGATGCAAGCTTATTTAGCTCGTCCGCATATTCCAGCAGCGGGTGGCCGCTTATGTATATGCCCATTACCTCCCGTTCCATGGAAAGCAGTGTGTTCTTGTCGAATTCCTGTATATCGGGCAGGGGTATTGCCGCGTCTGCCGCAATATCGTCTGCCCCCGCCATGTCGAAAAGGGACATCTGCCCGGTAGCCCGCTGCTTTCTGTCGTTACCTGCGGCGGACATTGCCTGATCGTATATAGCAAGAAGCTGGGAGCGGCGCACATTCATGCTGTCAAAGCAGCCTGCCTTTATGAGACCCTCGACTATGCGCTTATTGAGCTGGTCTCCCCGGCGTATAAAATCGAAGAAGTCCTTAAACGGGCCGTTCTGCTCGCGCTCCGCGGCTATTTGGCCGGTTATGCTCTCGCTTACATTCTTTATTGCGGCAAAGCCGAAGCGTATGCTGCCGTTTTCCACCGAAAATTTGGCCATGCTGCTGTTTACATCCGGCGGCAGCACCTTTATTCCCCGCTGGCGGCAGTAATTCACGTACTCGGATATCTTGCCCATGTCCTTGCCTATGAAGCTGTTCATCTGGGCTGTCATGAACTCCACCGGGTAGTATTTTTTGAGATACGCCGTTCGGTATGCCAGCACTGCGTATGCGGCAGCGTGGGACTTGTTAAAGGCATAGGACGCAAAGTCCATCATCTCGTCGAATATGCGGTTTGCGGTGTCACGGTCAACTCCGTTTCGCACCGCGCCCGGTACGACCACCTTGCCGTCTTGGACTATGCCGTTTATGAAGTACTCCCGTTCCTTAGCCATCACCTCGTGCTTTTTCTTGGCCATAGCTCTTCGCACGAGATCGCTCCTGCCCCAGGAATAGCCCGCAAGGTCGCGCACTATCTGCATTACCTGCTCCTGGTATACCATACAACCGTAGGTCTTTTCCAATATGGGCTTAAGCTTTTCGTGGGTGTACTTGATATTTTTTCTGTCGTTTCTGGCGGCGATATAACGGGGTATCTGCTCCATGGGGCCGGGGCGGAAAAGGGAAATACCCGCAATTATATCTTCAAAGCAGTCGGGCTGAAGCTGCATCATGAATTGACGCATGCCGTTGGACTCCAGCTGGAACACGCCGTCCGTATCTCCCTCGGATATCATCTTGAATATGGCCGGGTCATCGTTTTCCATGCGCTCAAGGTCGGGTACCTCCTTGCCCTGCTGCCTTATGAAGTCAAGCGTATCCTTTATAACCGTCAGGTTGCGCAGGCCCAAAAAGTCCATCTTAAGAAGGCCCAGCTCCTCTACCGTATCCTTGGTGAACTGGGTGGTTATGGCGTCCTCGTTGCGCTGTAAGGGAACGTATTCAACGGTGGGCTGAGCGCATATAACCACGCCTGCCGCGTGCGTTGAAGCATGCCGGGGAAGTCCCTCAAGCTTCAATGAGAGGTCAATGAGCTTCTTTACCATCGGGTCGCTGTCGTAGAGGGATTTAAGCTCTACCGAAAGCTCTAACGCCTTTGTAAGCGTCATGCCGAGGGCGTTGGGTATGAGCTTCGCTATCCTGTCTACCTCGGCGTATGACATATCCAGCGCGCGGCCTACGTCCCGCACCGCGAGGCGGGCCGCCATGGAGCCGAATGTGATTATCTGGCATACGTGATCCGCTCCGTATTTGCGGGTGACATAGTCTATAACCTCCTGCCTGCGCTCTATGCAGAAGTCTATATCGAAATCCGGCATGGATATGCGCTCGGGGTTAAGGAAACGCTCGAATATCAGGTCATATTTTATGGGATCCGTATCCGTTATGCCCATGGCATATGCCGCAAGGCTGCCTGCGCCGCTGCCGCGTCCGGGGCCTACGAATATGCCGTTTTCATGGGCAAAGTTTACGAAGTCCCACACTATCAGGAAATAGTCCACGAAGCCCATCTGAGCTATCACGCTTATCTCGTATTCCAGCCTCTCCTTCACCTCACGCGTGGCGTCAGGCATTTTTCGATTAAGGCCCTCATGGCATATCTTTGTAAGGTATTCGAGGTTAGTAAAGCCGCTGGGCGCGGTAAAGCCGGGCAGGTGCTGCTCTCCGAATTTTATCTCAACGCTGCACTTGTCCGCTATCTCTTTTGTAGTCTCAAATGCCTCCGGATATTCCGGCAGCATGGCCCTGAGTTCGTCCTCCGACTTGAGATAAAACTCATCGGCGGACATCTTCATGCGGTTTCCGTCGGTGACCACGCGGTTTGTCTGTATGCAAAGCAGGACGTCCTGGCTTTCGGCGTCCTCCTTTTTGACGTAGTGTATATCGTTGGTAGCAACGTATTTTATGTCAAGTTCCTTCGCGAGCTTTACAAGCTGTGGAAGTACCTCCAGCTGCTCCGGTATTCCGTGATTCTGTATCTCTATGTAGAAGTCCCCGCCGAATACTCCCTTGAGGCGGCTTGCAAGCGCCTTTGCGTCCTCATAACGGCGCTGCAGGAGCAGCTGAGGTATGTCGCCCGCAAGGCATGCGGAAAGGCATACGAGTCCCTCATGGTATTGCTCCAGCAAATCATAATCTATGCGGGGTTTGTAGTAGAAGCCGTCCACGAATGCAATGGTGGAAAGCTTCATGAGATTCTTATAGCCCTGTTCGTTCTTTGAAAGAAGTATAAGGTGTGCGTTTTCACGCATTCCGCTCTTTTCGAGATGGGAGCGGGGCGCCACATAGGCTTCCATGCCGAGTATAGGCTTTATGCCGTTCTTTTTGCACTCCTTATAGAAGTCTATAACGCCGTACATGGCTCCGTGGTCGGTTATGGCAAGGGAATCCATACCAAGCTCCTTCGCCCTGGCCACGAGCTCGTTTATGCGGGCCGCGCCGTCCAGCAGGCTGTACTGGGTATGTACGTGCAAATGTGTGAATCCGCTCATCAGTTATCTCCTATTTGTCCTTGAGCTCCTGCGCTATGGTTGAAAGCTTGGCTAACCTGTGGTTAAGGCCGGATTTGCTTATCTCGGCCATTTCCGCAAGGTCGGATAATGTGGCCTCCGGGTTGTTTATGCGAAGCTCTGCCGCTCCCCTGAGCTTTGGCGGCAGGCTGTCCAGGCCGGCATTGAGCCGTATGAACTCAATATCCAAAAGCTGCTGCGCCGCTGCCGCTGCCGCCTTGTTCATATTGGCGTCCTCAAAGTTCTGTTGACGGTTTATATGGTTGCTTACGCTGCGCATTACCCGCGCCTCCTCAAAGGCCATGGTGCTGTTCATGGCGCCTATTAGGGTTATGAAGTCGGAAACCAGCTCCCCATCCTTGAGATATACTATATAGCTGGATTTTCTCGGCAAGAACTTTGCGCTTATGCCAAGGCCCGCCATTATGTCGCACAGTGTCGCTGCAAACTTTTCGTATCTGCACACGAGCTCCAAATGGTATCCCTTATTAGGATCGCTCACCGAGCCTGCGCCCAGAAACACACCTCTCAAAAACGCCTTTGCCTTGCTTTCGTCATCGGTAAGTCGCGGCGGTATGTATCCCAGCTCAAAATCCTCGTCGCCGTCCACACCGTATCCCGCGTCGTTCAGAAGATCCCTCACGCCATCGCCAGTGAACTTCACTACGTTGCTCACCGCATTGAGCCTCTCCTTTTCACTTATGGAGGTTTCGGCGGTGACGCTGTAAAGCTCCCGGCCGAGGCGTACCGTAAGCGCCGCGACGCTGCTGTTTTCGGTTATATATTGCAGGCCTATGCCGCCGCGCCCCAGCGTCATGGAGCCGGCCGCGTGGGTTATTCCGCAAAGCAGGGAGCGCTTTTCCTCCGTGTTTCCCAGCTTGCAGCTTTCCACAAGCTCATCTTTTGTCTGAGATGAAAAGGACATATTAGCTCTTGTCTCCTGTACGTTCCTTTATATCGCTGCCCTCTATGGTAAGATCCCGGTGCGTAAGCACTGCGTTATATCTGCCCTTTATCCTGTTGTAAAGTTCCTCTGCCGCGCATACAGAACGATGCCTGCCCCCTGTGCAGCCGAACGCTACCACCAGCCGCCGCTTGTCCTGCTCTATAAAGCGTGGTATCAGCCTGTACAGCATGCTTTCGACGTTGTCCATAAATTCCCGCACGTCCTTATCCGCCATCACGTAATCCCGTATCGCTTTATCTTTGCCACATAACGGCCTCAGCTCTTTGTCGTAATAGGGGTTTGATAAAAATCGCATGTCCAGGACGATATCCGCCTCAAAAGGCACGCCCCGCTTATAGCCAAAGCTCATCACTCTTAGCATAAAGCCGGTGCTGCCCATATTCAGCTCGCGTTCCAGCGCCGTACCCAGCTCCAGAGGGCGCATATTGGTAGTGTCTATTATTACGCTTGCCCTATCCCTGAGTTCTGCAAGCATCTCACGCTCCATACGTATGCCGGTCGCTATATCATCTGAAAGGGGGTGGCGGCGTCGCGTCTCGTTATACCGCCGTTCAAGTATCTCATCGCGGCAATCAAGGAATACTATTCTGTAATCCACTCCTGCCTCGTCCAGCCGGCCGAGAGTGTTTTTCATGTTCAGCCTGAATATGCGCTCACGGCTGTCCATTACTACCGCCGCCTTTTCTACAGGCGGCGTAGCCCTCTTGCAGAGCTCCACAAGGCCCACACACATTTCGCAGGGCAGGTTGTCCACGCAGAAATAGCCCGAATCCTCGAACTTTTTCAAGGCCTGCGTCTTGCCCGCTCCGGACATGCCGGTAAGAATTATAAGCTGCATAGGCTTTACCTTCCGATGAACTTTACTTCCGTCTCCAGCGCAACGCCGCTGTTTTCGTATACCCTTTCCTGTACCAGCTCGATAAGCCTTTTCACGTCCTCACTGGTAGCGCCGCCCTTGTTTATGATGAATCCCGCATGCAGTGTGCTTACCTCGGCGCCCCCTACGCTCACTCCCTTGAGGTCCGCCTGTTCGATAAGTGCGCCCGCATAGTAGCCTGCCGGGCGCTTAAAGGTGCTGCCTGCGCTGGGGTATGTCAGCGGCTGCTTTGCCCTTCTGCGCTCAGAGTAATCCTTCATGCGCTCCTTCGTCATGCCGTCATCAGGCGAAAGGCTGAATTCTGCGCTCAGGACTATCCTCTCAGGCGCCGCAAACCGGCTGAACCTGTAGCCAAGGTCGCTATCCTCAGGCTCAACGGAGCATACCGCCCCATCCTCTATGTATTCTACCTTTGTGAGCACCTGCTTTATTTCGCCGCCGTATGCGCCCGCGTTCATAGCCACCGCGCCGCCAACGGTTCCCGGTATGCCCGCCGCCCATTCGAGGCCCATTAAACCATGTTCGACCGAATCCTTTGCCGCCGCGCTTATCAGCGTGCCAGCGCGCGCCTTCAGCTTGTTTCCGCTGTACTCAATGCCCGAAAAGTCTCCGGCAATGCGTATTACAAGGCCTTCTATGCCGCTGTCGCTTACCAGAAGGTTGGAGCCGTTGCCTATTATCATATACGGCACGTCAAGCTCTTTCGCCTTTTTTATGCCATATTCCAGCTGTTCTCTGTCTGATGGCATAAACAGCAGATCAGCAGGTCCGCCTATACGGAATGACGTATACTCCGCCATAGGTGCGTTTGCTTTTATCTTATATATCTCAAGCTCCTTCGCGAGCCTTGCCAGGTTCTCTTTATCGTACTTCATGGTTCCTCCAGCCGATACATATGCATATTATATTTTACTTTATACCAGCCCCTTGCACAAGTTCCATAAGCCTTAAATCCAGATCCTTTTTTGCATTTTCATCGCCGGAAAGCGCCTTCTCGGCGCTCTGACAAAGCTGATCCTCATATGTCGCGTACAAAAAGCAATGCGGCACTGCCAGTTGGCTGCTATTTTCGTACATTGCGCCAACTGCAGGCGTTTCGCTCTCCGGCTGATTTTTTGTAGCTACCGCAGGTATAAGGCCCAGTTCCATCAGGCTTTGCTGTTTATCCTCAGATAAAACATACTGCATGAATTCCAGTATATAATTACGCATTTCTTCCTCTGCGCCGCTGCCAATGCCCAGGTACTGCACAAGATTTGTATAATTCGTGCAAGAAAACGCTTCAAACGGGAATCCCTTGCCGGATTGTACTTTCCGCGCCATGTCGCCGGCTGTTCTGGCGTCAATAAATGCTGCCCAGCTTTTCTCCTTAGAAAAGTCCTCCTCGTCCCCAAGCTCACCCTTGGCGCCGTATATGCACGCTATAATCTCATCTCCGGACGCCTTCGCCTCGCCTGACCTTATCATTTTGCGGAGGGTATCCATATCAAGACCCTTCTCCTGCATTATTCGTGAATTCACAGCCAGCACATAACCTGATGCGGCGTAAGGCAACCCATACACGCCGCCGTGATACCGGCAGGAATTCGCCATATTGCCCCGCATTTCCGGCATTGTCATATCTATGGGCTGAAGCTCCTCTATATACTCCCATCCAAGCGGAAACGAATACATATCCGCCTTCTCGCCCCGCTCCCGCCGCGCCTCATAATCTGAGAAGGTCATGCTTTCCACCTCGAAATACACTCCCTTGTGCTTCTTTTCGAGGGTCGCAGCGGCCTTTTCCAGCCACGCTCCCATGCTTCCCTGATAAGATTTGAAGCCCACTATATGCCACAGGCTTATTATGCCCTGATAGTTCTCGGTGCTTTGCTGCCGGTACTGCTGTGTAAGGTTCCGCCTGTGGGCAACTATATATCCCGGCGAAAGCACCATAAATGCGATAATTGCCAACGTCATTGCGGCGCATATTATCTTATCTCTGCTCTGCATATACAAATACCCCCTTATGATAAGCATATGCGGTCAGAGGAGAAAAAAAGAGCTCTGAATTTCTTCAGAGCCCTTAGCAAATATATCGTCCGGAAAATCATTACCGTGCAAACGCCCCTGACACGGCAATTATAAGACATAAGTTCGGTTTGTATTTTTGGAGGAAAAAACAATGAAGAAATCCTGTTTTATCCCGGACGACCGAATATATTCGCTTTATGCTATTATACTATCACTACATATTGTATTATGCAACACTATTTTTCCCAATAAATCAAGTGTTTACAGTTTAGTCGCATTTGCCATCGAAAACGGGGGTATATTCCCGCTTTGCAGAGTCCATTTTCTGTATGAACGCGTTTTCCAGGCCCAGTGAGAGGCAGTAGTCTACCGCCCTTTCATATTCCCGCCTGAGCAGCTTCCTGTTAAGAGGCGGTATTTTTTCCGCCTTATAGCATGGTACATACTGGCTCATCAGGGAAACCGTTATGTCCTTGGGGAAGTTTTCCGCTATGTATTTCAGCACCCGCCGCGTTTCGTCAACGGAACCCGGCAGCACAAGGTGACGTATTATCACGCCCTTATTGGCCAAGCCATCGCCGTCCAGCTCCAGCAGGCCTGTCTGGCGGAACATCTCCCGTATCGCCGGCGCGGCATATTCAAAATAGTTTTCCGCACCGGAGTATTTCCTTGCTATATTCCCGCTTACGTATTTAAGATCCGGCAGGTATATATCCACCAGCCCATCCAGCATGCGCAGAGCTTCAAGCGTTTCGTAGCTGTTGGTGTTGTACACGACGGGTATGCTTAACCCCCTGTTTTTTGCCGCCCGTATGGCGTCCGCCAGCACAGGCACGAATGGCGCTGGTGATACGAGGTTAACGTTGTGAGCGCCCTTGCCCTGGAGGCGCAGCATGAGCTCGGCTATGCCCTCCGCATCGTACATCTTTCCTACGCTGCCGTTGCTGATATCGTAATTCTGGCAGAACACGCACTTCAGATTGCAGCCGCAGAAGAATATCGCGCCGGAACCGCGCTTGCCGCTGATACACGGCTCCTCCCACATATGCAGCGCCGCCTTTGCCACATACGGAAAACAGGGCGCGTTGCACGCGCCCCTTTGTATATTTCTGTCTACGCCGCATTTACGCGGGCAAAGCACGCAGCCTTCCTGCATCACTGCCGCTCCTTCTGATCTCCGGATTTCTTCTGTTCACCGGCTTCCTTCGGTTCCTTGCGTTTTTTTATCTTGACCTCCGGAAACTTTATCTTTTTCTCTTTTTCTTCCGGCGGGCAATGGACTATCTCGTAATCCGCATCGTATACGCCGTCCTCATCGGGAGCCTTTTCGGCAGGCTTTTCCTTCTTATCCTTGTCCTTTTCGTAGCGTGACTCCTTAGCCGGTCCCAGTTCTATGGCGTTGGAAACGTATTTCTTTACAGTAAAGGTAAATATTGTCCCCTTGCCCAGTTCGCTCGCCACAGTAATGTTCTCATCGAGCTTTTCCATGATGTACTTGGCTATGGAAAGTCCCAGACCGGTGCCGCCCTCTCCCCGGGATTTATCCACCTTATAGAACCTCTCGAAAATATGGGGCAGATCTTTTTCTGGTATTCCGCAGCCGTTGTCCTGCACGCTGATTATGAGCCGTTCGCCTGAGCGGAGCTTTATCTTTATGCTGCCGCCTTCAGGGGTATAGCGCATGGCGTTATCTATAAGGATTACCAGCACCTGTTCTATCCTGTCCGGGTCCGTCAGGCCGTCTACAGTGTGGTCGCAATCCACATCGAGCTTTATGCCCTTACTCTGGGCCGTAGAGGCGTACCCCATTGCCACATCGTTTATAAGCTCTTCAAGGTTAACCCTTGAAAGCTCCATATATTCCGTGCCCGCCTGAAGCCTGCTGAGCGTGAGCATATCAGTGATAAGGCGGGACAGTCGCATCACCTCATGCAGCATTATCTTATAGTACCGCTGCTTGTCCTCTTCGCTCTTGACCATGCCGTCTGCAAGGGGCTCTAGCAGGCCCCGTACCGCCGTAAGAGGCGTGCGCAGCTCGTGTGATATGTTGGCGACGTATTCGCGGCGCATACGCTCCGTGCGCTCCATTTCAGTCATATCCTTGAACAGGCCGACGACACCGGTGCGCACTCCCTCGTCCGTATTCACCGGGGATACGCTTATCCAGAGCACTTTATCGCCCGACATCGGGTAGGTTATTACCTGAGATTCACCTGTATGGAATACCTCCTGGAACGTCTTCCAGACCATAGGATCCTTTATCAGATCCTCAGTCTTTTCCACATTGACTACGCCGAACATGCGCATGAGCGCTGCGTTGTAATGTGTTAGCTCGCCGCTGCCGTCAATTGCCGCAACGCCGTCCGAAAGGCTTTGCAGCACCTGATCCAGCTGTCCTTTCTCCATGCGCAGCTGATATATAGTACCGGATATGTTTTCACAGAGCGTGTTAAGCGCCCGGGCGAGAAGGCCGATCTCGCCGTCCTCGTTTTCATTTGCCCTTATGTCGAAATTGCCCTTTGACATCTCTATGGCGACCTCGGACATCTTGTGAAGCGGATCGGTATACAGGCTGAAGCGCCAGCTCATGAGCAACAGCATTATGAGAACTCCCGCCAGCAGCGCCGTGTATATCAGCACACGCATCGGGCGCATGTTCTCGCTTACTATTCGGACAGGCTGAAATATCAGCACACCGCCATATATATTGCCGCTGTCGTCGGTTATCGGCACGCCCGCGGACAGGGTATCGCCTATGCCCTTTATTGCAAGGGACTCGCTTTTTACCGTATCTCCGGAGATTATTTTATCCATAGTATCGGACAGCGTAGAATATACTTCCTGCTCATCATCGCCATTCGGCATATTAGCGGCAAGTATTATTTCCTTGTCCTTACTGAATACCAGAGTAGTGGAATCCGATGCTTCCACATATGACTGGGCAATGCGCAAAAATGCCTCGCGGCTTATATGTCCGTAGCCCAATTCGCGCACAAGGTCCGCGACGGTGCCCGCCTTAGGCACCATCTCCTCCAGCGTGATGTTCTCGTATATTTTTATTCCTACTACCCCGCAGCCCAGCGCCATGGCTATGGTGGTAAGCATCATCACCATTACCATGACTATAAGCAGCCGCCGGAAGAATACGCTCTTCATTATTTTCCGTCCTCTACCTCAAACTTGTAGCCGACGCCGTATATGGTCTTGATGCTCCAGTTGAGGCCGGTATTGTCAAGCTTTGCGCGTATGCGCTTTATGTGTGTATCCACCGTCCTCGTTTCGCCCGCAAAGTCATAGCCCCATACGCGGTTAAGGAGCTGCTCGCGAGTGAATACCTGGCCTGGATTTGAAGCCAGCATGTAGAGTATTTCTATCTCTTTTGGTGTACAGATTATATTTTTGCCCCTCAAGGTAACAGTATAGCTCTTTATATCTATGGTAAGCTCCTGATGGGTAACGCAGCCGTCGTCGTGGGATTGCTGCTGCTCTGTCGTGCGGCGCAGCACCGCCTTTATGCGGGCCACCACCTCGCGGGGGCTGAAGGGCTTTACGATGTAATCGTCGGCGCCCAGTTCGAGGCCCAATATGCGGTCTATCTCTTCGCCTTTTGCGGTAAGCATTATCACGGGTACGCGAGAGGTCTTGCGTATCTCGCGGCACACGTCAAGACCGGACATCTCCGGCATCATGATATCCAGCACACAGAGCGCTATTTCGCTATCCAGCGCAGCTACTGCAGCTTTGCCATCGTAAACGTCTACCACCTCAAAGCCTTCGGATTTAAGATATATTCCAAGTGATTCGTGTACGACCTTGTCGTCATCAGCGATAAGTATCTTGTTTGCGCTCATGGTAAAATAAACCTCCGATGTCAATAATACATTAAGACGATTATAGCATAATATTGCCCGCTTTCATATTCACAGGCAGGCAATTTCACATATTTTTTATTGGCTATTGTCGGGTTTTACCGTAGAAAGGGTGAATGTGAAGGTAACCGTCCCATTCTCGCTCTTTACCCATATCCGTTCACCTAAAAGTTCAAGAACTTCATTAACAATAGAAAGGCCAAGACCGGTACCCTGCCCTGCGTGGGCTTTATCCGCCTTATAGAATCTCTCGAACACGTGGTCTATGTCTTCATCCGCGATGCTGCCCGGGTTGCTCACGCTTATGTAAAGGCAGTCGCCCTTTTTTTCGGTAGAAAACCGCAGTGTGCCGCTGCCGCCGTATTTTATGGCGTTGTCGGTAAGCGCTACCAGCACCTGCTCAGCCCTGTCCGGGTTGGTGTATACCTTGTATGGCTCACCTATGTCTATCTCCACATTAAGCCTCTTTTCCCTTGCGGCAGAAACGTACCTGTCAGCTACATCCTCTATGAGCTCATTTATGCTTATGAACTGCTTTTTAAAGGCAATAGTTCCGGATTGCAGCCGGCTCAGCTCCAGAAGGTCGTCAATGAGCCGCGAAAGCCGCATGGATTCCCGCAGTATATAGCCGTAATATCTGGCTTTATCCTCATCCTTCTTTATCAGGCCGTCGTTCAGAGCGTCCGCAAGCCCCCGAATAGAGGCTATGGGCGTGCGCAGCTCGTGAGAGACGTTGGCCACGTACTCAGTGCGGGTCTGCTCCAACCGGCTCGCCTCGGTGATATCGCGTATCAGCATTACGGCCCCCTCACCCCTGCCGCCATCGGTCAACGGCGTTATGGCTACGCGCAGTATCCGGTCCCTGACCTTCAGTTCTTTTGATACAGTCTCCCCGCCGAGGACACAGCCTATATCCTCCGCCGCCTGCCTATACGCCGGCAGTGCCGTTATGTCATCTGCATAGCTGCCGCCAAGCAGTATCAATGCCGCTGAATTGGTCTTGATTATCTTTCCTTCAGCATCTATTGCGATTATACCCTCTCCTATACCGTTTATCACGGCGTGTAATCGGTTTTTCTCCAGAGTAAGGTCGCTTATGGTAGCTGAAAGAGCCGCAGACAAATGATTGAGGGACCTGCCCAGCTGCACCAGCTCGTCCGTGCCCTCCTCCTCCGCCTTTGCGGTAAAGTTGCCGCCCGCCATGGCATTGGCGGTCACGTTCATCTGACGTATGGGCCGCACTATGCTCCTCGAGCCAAGATACGCGGGCAGGATCATTATAAGGCTGGAGGCGATCATGCTTATTATCAGAGCATATATGAGGCTTCCCATGGCAGCGTTCAGTTCATTGAGCGGCTTTACAAGAAATAACGCACCTATGACGTTGCCGAAACGGCTCACCACCGGCTCGCCTATTAAAACGCCCGCGTGGTTCTTCGTGTTGGGCGAGTATACGCTTTCCCCCTTCAGCACGTTTTGCAGAAGGCCGGATATTGCATCCTTATTAACAGTGCTGTCCTCATTTGCGGGATATGCGAACAGATCGCCGCATGCATCGTATGCGTACATCGAAGCGTCCCATACCTTAAAGCCGCGGCCTATGGAGCGCTCATAGGTTTCCTTTGTGATCAGGCCCTGAAGATATTCCGCCGTGATATTCGCCAGATATTCAGCACGCGGCCTAAGCTCCTTCGCCTTTATTCCGCTGAATACCCTGCCGCCAGAATAGTAAAACGCCGCCGTGGTCAGCACAGCGCTGAGCAATACAGAGAGCAGTATTATTACCACTATGCGCCGGAGTATGGTATCCTTGAACACTGTCAGCAGACCTCGAACTTATAGCCCACGCCGTAGACTGTCTTGATGCTCCAGGGAAGCTCCTCATCGGGCAGCTTCTGGCGTATGCGCTTTATCTGGGTATCCACTGCGCGTGTATCCCCAAAGAAATCATAGCCCCATACTTTGGACAGAATATGCTCTCTGTCGAATACTCTCCCGGGATTAGACGCAAGGAGGTAGAGTATCTCGACCTCCTTTGGCGTAAAGGGTATGCTTTCGCCGTTTATGCGAACATCGTAATTTGCGATATTTATCTCGAGACCGGGACGGCGTATGACCTGTGACTGCACCCCTCCATCGGTATTGAAACGCCTGAGTACGGCTTTTATCCTCGCTACCACCTCTCTGGCTGAGAACGGCTTTACGATATAATCGTCTGCTCCCAGCTCAAGTCCTACTATGCGTTCTATTTCCTCTCCCTTTGCGGTGAGCATTATTATAGGCGTGCGGCTCTTGGCGCGTATTTCCCTGCAAACCTCTGTGCCGCTCTTTTTAGGCATCATCAGGTCGAGTATTACCAGGTCAGGCTTCTTGCTATCAAACATTTGAAGCGCCTGTTCTCCGTCGTATGCGGAGCAATATGTAAAGCCCTCGTTCTCGAGGTACACGCCAAGCGTCTCATGTATCATGGGCTGGTCGTCACATATGAGAATCTCTTTTCCGTTTGCCATACAGTCATCTCCCGAAAATTAACTTGTATCTATGTTAAGTATAGCCTTCCCGCCGCCAAAGGCAATGTTTTCAGGAATAATGACATAATTGTACTCAATTCGGACAAATTATGGTGCGGGTTTTAGCTCTTATATATAAAGCTGAACCCGCTTTCACCCATGGCGTCTTCAAACACTTTCACAAGCTTATCTCCGTACACGCCGAGGCTGTTCTTCATCTCATCGCCGTTAAAGAGGATTATTATGGAGTCATCCGTAAAGAACTCGCTCAGGCAGTCGTACAGCGCGTCAAGATTGCGGCCGTAGTATTCAGGAAGCCGCAGCACCCTGCTCAGATAGTCATGAGCAGACTCAAAGTCCCTCATGCATTTTCCGTCAAGTATTATTATCTCCATAGCTACTCCTCCCCGTAAAGAAGCTCGAAGGACTTATAGTGATCGCCAGTATAGTATATAAGGCCGTCGTTGGAAAATACTATGCGCTTTGCCCCCCGCGATGACCTGCCCATGGTATCTATGTCGCACTCTGTATACCTGCGCCCCTCCGCCTCCGGGAGCAAGCCTTCGTAATTGCCGAAGCGGTCCCCGCCAATGCTGCGGCCGGGTGCGTAAGGCTCAAGGCTGCCGCCCTCCCAGCCCAGTTTTTTGGCTTCGCTCTTTTTAACGAAGTTTTTGGGCAGCTTTCCGTAGGTGTGTATATACAGCGCTACATCTTCCTTTGATGTGTATTCGCCGTCTTCGTCTATCGCCGTCTGTTTCGGCTCCGCTGCATCCTCAGACGGCTCGTTTTTTTCTGCCGGGGGCAGATCTTCCGCAGTTTCGGCCGGTTGTACGGATTCGTATGTCTGCTGAGCTTCGGGTATGTCCGTTCCAAGAAGGGAATTTATCAGTCCCGCCGGGGTAAGCCTGCCCGTAAGCAGCAGCACGGCGGCAAGCGCCACAGCTGCTATGAGCAATATCTGCCGTTTACTGATTTTTTTCCTACTGCCTTTATTTTTGTCCATATTCTTCCCCGATTTTCTGTTTGAATCAAGTATACCATATAAAGCGGAAGCTGTTCACACTTTATTCCAAAGTTTACTGTGTCGTATTTTGCCTGTATATGCTATAATGAACGCATGATAAACAAAAGTTTTAAAAAAGTTATAAATATCGCTATGGCGCTGCTTACGGCAGCCCTTATTTGCGGCTGCGAAAGCATCACGTCCCCCGCCTCATCGGGTCAGCTCTGCGTAAACGAGGTGGTCACCTCCAACTCATATTCTCTGGTGGACCAAAAGCTTGGCAGCCCTGACTGGATAGAGCTGTACAACCCCACCTCCAAGCCCATAGACCTCGAGGGCTACGGGCTTACCGATAACATAAAGAATCCTCATAAATATACCTTCCCCTCTGTTACCATACCTGCGGGGGGCTATCTCATCGTATATGCCTCAAAGTATGAGGACGATTCCATGTGTACAGGATTCGGCCTTTCCAAGAGCGGCGACATGCTGTACCTTGTAGACCCATATTACAACGTAATGCAGCAGCTCGAGATACCCGAACTGGTGACGGACGTTTCTTATGCCCGCGCAGCCGATGGCAACTACGGCTATTGCAGTACGCCTACCCCCGGCGAGGCAAACGGCGAGGACATATTTCTGTCCGTTCACGATAGCGGCAAATCCGCTTCTGACGAAAGCGCCCTTGCCATAACCGAGGTCATGCCAAAGAACACCTCAACCCTTGCTTCCGAAGACGGCAGGTATTACCCATGGGCCGAGATAAAAAACACATCCGACAAAGAAGTGCTGATGTCCGATTACTACCTTTCGGATTCAGTCGGTGAGCCTTCAAAATATCGTCTCCCCGGTGTCACCCTCGGTGCGGGCGATTACGCCATAGTATACTTTTCAGGCAGGGAAGACTCTAATGCCGGCGAGATACACGCCTCCTTCAGGCTGGGCAAGGGCGACTCCGCGCTGCTGCTCTCCAACGGCATGGGAAGTGTGATATCCATGTTCAACTGGACAAACCCGGTATACCCCGGCATATCGGTGGTCGCGCCTGATACCTACTGCGCCTTCCCCACCCCCGGTCAGGACAATTCTCAGGAGACCCTGGCCTCGCTGACCCTTTCAGCTATGGACGGCAGCGATCCCATACATATAAACGAGGTGCTCAAGCTCAACGAGTATAGCATTCGCGACTGCTTCGGCGACCGTTCACCATGGGTAGAGCTATACAACTCATCAGACAGCGCGGCGTCGCTTTCGGGCTGCTTCCTGAGCGATGACGCTGACGACCCGTTCAAATGGGCGTTCCCGGAGGTCTCCATAGAACCCAAGGGATACCTTATAGTGTTCCTCTCCGGCAAAAACCAGACCGAAGGCGAGCTTCACACCTCCTTCACCCTCTCCAAGAGGGAGTACGAGCTGATGTTCCTTTCATCGGATACCATGCGCTGTGAAAGCATACAGCTCGATCCAAAGCTGGGCGATAACGTATCAGTCGGCATATCCGCCGACGGTTCTCTCAGGTATTACTCCAGCCCCACCCCCGGCGGTCCTAATATTACCCACGAATTCGAATCGCCTGACGAAGCTGCCATAACCACAGATATGTCCGGCGTATATATAAGCGAGGTCTCTGCCGTAAAAGCCGCAAAGAGCAGGGATACCGACTGGATAGAGCTTCACAACGCCTCGGGGTCTTCCGTAAACCTCGAGGGTTGGCACCTGACGGACGACGCCAACGACATGAAGAAGTTCACCTTTCCGTCTTTTAAGCTGCCGGCCGGAGAATACGCCTCCATAGCCGCTTCCACCTCGGCAAAATCGGGCGTTTCGGCGCCCTTTAACATATCCGCTTCCGGCGATACGCTGATACTCACCGACGGCGACGGCAACATCAGGGATGTATTTTCAACCGGTGCACTTAGCCTGGGCGTCACATCGGGCCGCACTGTAAACAGCCCGGAGCGGGTATTCTTTACCACCCCAACCAGAAGCGCCGCCAATCCCTCAACATATTACAGCAGCTATGCCGACGCTCCAATGTTTTCCGACAGGGAACTGTACCACAGCGCCGCCTTTGAACTGACGCTGTCAAGCCTTACGCCAAACGCTGAAATATATTACACCACAGACGGCAGCAAGCCCACAACGGCTTCCCCGGTGTATTCAGAGCCGATCAGGATATCGTCTAACACAGTCATAAAGGCCATCTCTGCCGCAGATGGCCTTATAAAGAGCGATATTGCTGCGGCCACTTATCTTTTCGAGGAAAAGCACACCGTGCCGGTGGTCTGCCTCTCCATTGGCAAGGAATCCTTTGATGAGGTCTACTCCGTTACCGACCGCTGGAAGAAGGTGGAGCGCGAGGGCTTCTGCGAGTATTACGAGCCGGACGGCACGCTGGGCGTGGAGTTCCCCTGCGGCCTGCGGGTAAACGGAGCTTCTACGCTGAATATGCGACAAAAGTCCATGTCCATATTCCTCCGGGGCGGCTACGGCCAGAGCTCCACGAAATACAACTTCTTCCCCGGCAACGAAGTTACCGAATATACCTCTCTTGCGGTACGCAACTCCGGGCAGGACGCGTCAAAGGCGCGTATTCGGGATTCCTTCTTCAGCAAGTGCGTGGAAGGATTAAATATCGATAACATAAAGACCCGCTCCGTAGTGGTATACATCAACGGTCAGTACTGGGGCCTGTACGACCTTAACGAAAACCAGAACGAGGATTATCTCGCCACCCACTATGGCGTCGATCCTTCCACCGCCAACATCATCCGCCGAAACGAGACCCCCCTTGCGGGCGACAGGGCTGACTTCAAGCGCGTGCGCAATTACGCCCTTACGGGAGACATATCCGGCAGCGCAAAATACGAGGAGCTGTGCCAGTGGGTAGACGTGGACTACTTCATGGATTACCTCATCGCCCAGACGTACTTTGCCAACGGCGATATGTTCAATCAAAAATACTGGCGCACTACCGACTACAAGATAAAATGGCGGCCTATATACTACGATCTTGACCTTGCCCTCGGCTCCTCCAGCCCCACGCGGAACGTGCTGCCCAGCTACTTTAACGCGGAGGGCGTGCCCTCTCAGGACGGCTCTCTAACCAACATGGACATATATGTGGGCCTTCGCAAAAACCGCTCATGGTGCGAGAAATTCGGCGAGAGATACGTATATGTGGTGTACAATTACTTCACGCCCGAAAAGGTCACGACCATACTCGATGACATGGTAAAGACCATGGAGCCCGAGATGGCACGTCACATAAAGCGCTGGGGCATCCCCTCCAGCATGTCCGCATGGAAGAGCAGCGTATCCGACCTGCGCGGCTGCCTGCAAAAGCGTACCGACTATGCTCTCTCCTCCTTACAGAAGGAATTCGGCTTTTCCAACGCCCAGATGGAGCAATGGAAGGCAAACGCTACGGCTCAGCCCGTTGTGGCAGCCGCTGAATAGAAACAAAAAGAGCATGCAAAAGGGACCGTCGAATGACGGCCCCTCAGAGTGTCAAAAAAGTGGCTAAACGCCACTTTTTTGAGTTTTACGGGTTTTGCCTCTCGCATTCGCTCCCGGGCGGCAAAATCCGCAAAGTACGAAAACCTCTGGGTTTTCATCCGTTCTGACGCACATGTCGTCAGAGCCGGATTAAACATAAGGGGCTGCGGCCCCTTATCAACCCCTGGGTTTTTCGACAGTCTCAGGGACCGTCGAATGACGGCCCCTTGTTTTTATTAAGCTTTACAGCTCCTTGTCCTCTACATAGAGGCTGTATACCTTGTTGGGGTCCATCGGGGCAGCCTTGGCCGCGGGAGCGGCGCTCTTGCCCTCCTTGGCTTCCTTGCGGGCCTCGAAGAACTTGGGCGCTACCTTGGGGAACAGCGCGTAGCTCAGTACGTCCTCTTCCTGCTCGTAGTAGCCAAGCTCCTTCACTTCCTTCTCATACTTCTCCAACTCGGGCTCCAGCAGATCGGCCGGACGGCAGGTGATAACTTCCTTGTCACCTATGGCCTTGCGGCGGACTTCCTCGTTTACATCTCCGGGCAGCGCGCCGTATTCGCCGGCAAGCAGAGCCTTGGAATTCTGTGGGAAGGTCTTATAGCGGCCCATTAGTACGTTAAACACGGCCTGTGTGCCGACTATCTGACTGGTAGGAGTTACAAGGGGAGGATAGCCGAAGTCCTTGCGGACGATCGGGATCTCCTCAAGAACGTCATAGTATTTGTCTTCCCTGCCCGCTTCCTTGAGCTGGCTGATGAGATTGGAAAGCATTCCGCCAGGAACCTGATAGACCAGAGTGTTGGTATCCACCCGGAGCACCTTGGGGTCGAGTATGCCTTCCTTCATCATCCTTTCGGCTACGCCGCGGAAGTGCTTTGCGGCCTCCGCCAGCTTGCCGAGATCCAGCCCGGTGTCATTCTCGGTGCCCTTGAGTGTGGCCACCAGAGACTCCGTGGCGGGCTGTGAGGTTCCGTTTGCAAAGGGAGACAGCGCACAGTCCACGATATCCACGCCCGCCTGCATGGCCATGAGGTAAGTCATGTCGCCGGTGCCGGTGGTGTTGTGGGTGTGCAGGTGTATGGGTACGTCCACCTCGGACTTGAGCCGCTTGATGAGCGAATATGCGTCATAGGGCAGCAGCAGGTTTGCCATATCCTTTATGCAGATATTGTCCGCGCCCATCTGAACCAGCTCCTTTGCCAGCTTTACGAAGTAATCCTCGTTATGCACGGGGCTCATGGTGTAGCTTATGGCAGGCTCGCATATTCCGCCGTACTTCTTGGTGTATTTGATTGCGGCTTCCAGATTTCGCACATCGTTGAGCGCATCGAATATGCGAATGACGTCAATGCCGTTCTCGATCGCCTTGCGGCAGAACTGCTCTACGACATCGTCCGCATAGTGCTTATAGCCAAGTATGTTCTGACCGCGGAAAAGCATCTGCAGCTTGGTGTTGGGCAGGGCCTTCTTCAGCTTGCGGAGACGCTCCCACGGATCCTCGTTTAGGAAGCGCAAGCAGGCGTCAAATGTAGCGCCGCCCCAGCACTCCAGAGAATAATAGCCAATGCTGTCCAGTATTTCGCAGGCGGGGAGCATATCCTCTGTGCGCATACGAGTAGCGGCCTGAGACTGGTGCGCATCGCGCAGTATGGTATCGGTTATCATCAGTTTTTTAGCCATGGTGCAATACCTCCTATTACATGAACAGGGCAAGGAACACACCGGCAGCGATAGCGGAGCCGATAACGCCGGCTACGTTGGGGCCCATGGCGTGCATGAGCAGGAAGTTGCCGGGCTTTTCCTTCTGACCAACTATCTGAGATACGCGGGCAGCCATGGGAACGGCGGAAACGCCAGCGGAGCCGATCAGGGGGTTGATGGGATCCTTGCTGAACTTGTTCATTATCTTTGCAACTATTACGCCGCCGGCGGTGCCGAAAGCGAAAGCGCAAACGCCCATAAGCAGTATGCCGAGGGTCTTGCCGGTGAGGAAGGTCTCAGCGGTGGCGGTAGCGCCTACCGAGATGCCGAGGAATATGGTTACGATATTCATCAGCTCGTTCTGGGCGGTCTTGGAGAGGCGGTCGGTAACGCCGCTCTCGCGGAACAGGTTACCCAGCATAAGCAGGCCGATAAGCGGCGCCGCGGAAGGCAGCATGAAGGATACGAATATGGTGACCATGATGGGGAATATTATCTTTTCCTTCTGGGATACCGGCCTCAGCTGCTTCATCTCTATCCGGCGCTCTTCCTTTGTCGTCAGGGCCTTCATTATAGGGGGCTGTATGACAGGAACCAGCGCCATGTAAGAATAAGCCGCGACGGCGATAGGGCCGAGAAGATAAGGAGCGAGCCTCAGGGTAACGTAGATAGCCGTAGGGCCGTCTGCGCCGCCGATGATGCCTATGGAGCCTGCTTCAGCATTGCTGAAGCCAAGGAGCTTAGCGCCTATAAAAGCGACGAAGATGCCGAACTGCGCTCCCGCGCCCATAAGCAGGCTCTTGGGGTTGGCGATTAGGGGACCGAAGTCTGTCATTGCTCCCACGCCCATGAATATCAGCGAGGGGTATATGCCGAGCTTTACGCCCAGATACAGGTAGTCTATAAGGCCGGCGCCATGGCCGAGCTCAGACCAGTTGATAACGGTAGCGCCATCTACCACCTTTAGAAAATAGTCGGGATGGAACATATTAGCGCCGGGAAGATTGGTAAGCAGCATACCGAATGCGATAGGCACCAGCAGCAGAGGCTCGAACCCCTTTACAATAGCCAGGTACAGCAGAACGCAGGAAATGGCTATCATTATAAGACACCTGGGATCGGCTATCAGATAGGCAAAGCCGGTGGTATCTATAAAGTTGGAAAATACATCTGCAAAAGTCATCTGCGATCTCCTTTCTTAAGTTTGTTTCCCTTAAAAGGAGATCAGCCTATAACAACGAGAACATCGCCGGAGTTTACAGTAGAGCCCTTGGTTACGTTGATGGCAGTGACCTTGCCCGCTGCGCCGGCAAAGATCTCGTTCTCCATCTTCATCGCCTCAAGCATTATGACTACGGTATTGGCTTCGACCATATCGCCGACCTTTACCTTTATGTCAAGAATGTTGCCGGGCATGGGCGCGGTAACGCTTGTAGCGCCTGCCGCAACGGGGGCGGCGGCAGCAGGGGCGGGTGCGGGAGCGGCTGCCTGAACGGGAGCTGCGGGAGCCGCGCCGGCGGCTATTTCTTCGACTTCGACTTCATAGGGAGTGCCGTTTACATTTACGTGAAACTTACGCATTGTTTTGATTTCCTCCGTCAATAATCAATAATCTCAATCAATTTGGTAGAATGGCTTATGCTCTTTTGATGCTGTGGATCCTGAGTCCTTCAGGCTCGTTACCCATGTAGGTAGCGATAGCCGCAGCTATGGCAGCGTCAAAGGCCTTTCTATCGGATATGCCGGCCGCAGGCGCAGCCGCCACAGGCGCGGCCTTGGCCTGCTCTGCGCCCTTGCCCTTGCCTATCACCGCGCTCATGAGCTTAGTAAGCAATATCAGCATTATAAGTCCTACAAACACAGTGCCCATACCGAGTACCATCACTAATGCCGAGCTGATGTTTTCCAATGTATTGCTCCTCCCTTCTTTTTATTATCAAAATGCTCTTAATAATAATTGAAAAGTCATAAAAACTGCTTATAGTTTTTATGGTTATTCTATGGGGTCTAATCCCGCCCCATTGTGTTTAATAATACACTATCGATTTGTTTTTGGCAACATAAAAACGGCATTCAGGTAAAAAAAACCGTAAAAATGCCGTTAAACTATAATTTATCATTATATATTCAGGCCTTGCTATTGTTCCCGCATAAGAGAATCAAGTTCGCCTTCCGTAAGGTAACGCCATTGTCCTCCCTTAAGCCCTCCCAGCGTTATGGAACCCTCTTTTATTCTTCTGAGCAGCATAACCTCACGGCCTACGGCGGCAAGCATGCGGCGCACCTGCCGGTTCCTGCCCTCGTGTATGGTTATGTCAAAGGCCGTCCTGCCTTGTGAATACTCTATATTTTCTATTTTTGCAGGGGCAGTCAATCCATCCTCAAGGGCTACCCCCTTTTCGAGCCGCTCTTTGTCACTGTCAGTAAGGCTGCCTGTGCATACTACATGGTAGGTCTTTTCCACAGTGAACTTCGGGTGCATCATCTTATATGCAAGGTCGCCATCGTTTGTAAGTATGATGAGCCCTTCCGAATCGTAATCCAGTCTGCCCACGTTATAAAGCCTGTATGGCAGCTCCTTTACATAGTCCACCACGGTCCTTCTGCCCTCGGGGTCGCTGGAGGTGCATACCACGCCCTGAGGCTTATTCAGCACTATGGCTACTCTTGCGATCTTTCCGCATACCGGATTGCCGTCAAACAGCACCTCATCGCCATCTTCCACCGTGCAGCCTATCACGGCGGTATTGCCGTTGACCTTAACGCGGCCCTCGGCTATGTATTCCTCGCACTTTCTCCTTGAAGCTATCCCGGCGTCCGCCATGAACTTCTGTAAACGCATTTTTACCCCCACAAAGGCGCATGGCTTACGCCGTAAAGCACCTCATCAGTTTGTCAAAGTAGAAGCGTATGCCTACGCCCGGCATGTCCTTTGCCGAGAGCAGAGGGCATGTGCAAAGCAGCGCGCCGTCATCCAATACCTCTACGCATCCAAGCTCTGTTCCTTCGGCTATAGGCGTATGGAGCCCTTCTTTTAATATCACCCTCGTGCGGTATGACGCGCTTTCGCCTTTCCTTACAGGTACTATTATATCTTCACCGGCCTTCAGTTCCAATATGTTTTTTTCTCCTCCTGCAACGTCCACCCCGGCAATTGTATTTCCCGCCTTTACCATAGTGGCTGTCTCGTAGTTTTCAAAGGCATAGTTCATCATGGCCTTAGCGTCGTCAAACATTCCGGGGCAATTGAGCACCACGCCTATTACCTCCATTCCGTTCCGTTCTGCGGAAAATACCAGGCATTTGCCTGCTATCTTTGTATAGCCTGTCTTTACTCCGTTTCCCCCGTCGTATTCCCAAAGTATCCTGTTTTTGTTTTTGAAGGTGCGCGGCTTTGCCCCGGTTTCAGCCCTGTAATACTGTGTAGATACTATCTCCCGAAACACAGGGCTTTTCATGGCTACTGCGGTTATGCGGGCAAGATCGTAAGCTGTGGTATAGTGGTTCTCATCGTGCAGTCCGTTTGGCGTTACGAAATTAGTGTTCAAAGCGCCTATGTTTTTTGCCCGGGCGTTCATCAGCTCGGCAAACTTATTGGTCCCTTTGCCTATATGTACCGCTATTGCCACCGCCGCATCGTTGCCCGAAGAAAGCATAAGGCCGTACAAAAGATCCTTCAGGCTTATCTTTTCCTCATAATCGAGATATATACTGGAGCCCTCTGTGCCGTAGGCGGAGGCATCCGTTTCCACTATATCGTTTAAATTGCCGTTTTCTATTGCCAGCAACGCGGTCATTATCTTTGTGGTGCTGGCCATTGGCAGCTTTTCATGTGCGTTTTTCGCATACAGTACCTTGCCGGTCCGGCTCTCGATGAGTACGGCCCCCTTAGCAGACACGTCCAGCCCGTCAGCTGATGCGCTGCCGAAAGTCAGCAGTATTACAGCAGCTATACACAGCGCAGGCAGTCTTAAAAGCCCGGCCTTCATTCCTGTTCGCTCTCAGAGGCGCAGGGCTTTGTTCTGGCTATGGCCTGCTCTACGGTTTCTATTATTTCGGGCAGTATCTCCACCGCCCTGTCAAACGTGGTATCGTAATCCGCGGGCATCACCTTTACGCTGCCGTTGTTCACTGACAAAAACGCCATAGGGGTTATGGTCATGCCGGCGACCGCGGCACCGGTAAAGGGATATCTCGTACACTCCCCCATCTCATCGCTGCTCTTTTGTATTGGAGTGCGCTCAGTCTTTTGACCGTATTCCCCGCCGCCGGATATAAAGCCCATGGACAGCCTGGACACTGGTAATATCATCGTCTCTCCAGCAGTAAGTATCGGTTTTCCGATTACGGTGTTAACGTCCACCATTTCTTTGAGCTGCTCCATGGTGGTCCTCATTATGTTTTCAACAGGGTGCATTTTGATATTTCTCCTCCCGTTTGGTTTTACCTCGCCGCTTTGCTTCGGCAAATATAATCTGCGCCGGGATTATTTGGGCTATCCCTTCCAAATTTATGCAAAAGGCGTTTCGCTCAAGGGCAGGCCGTATATCGGCGCATATATCTCCGGCGCCGGATAGGGCGCAAGCTGTCAGCCCAAGTTCACGCATTATCCCCGCTATTATAACCGTCTTTGCCCCATCGCCGGCCATGCCAAATTCGCCCATTATATACAGGCGCCTTATAATAATTCCCTTTCTTATCGACGGTAGTATACTGCCGCCCCGCCTTTGCCGTTTGAGCTTTATCCTTCTGCCGTTTATCCGTATATCCGCCTCCAACGGCAGCCAGACCGCAAGCGCGTCCGCCTTTATTCTTATTGTACCAAGCACGCATATATCGGCCTGTACCTCCCCAAAACGCGGCTTTACCCTCGCCCTGGCATTTATCTCCACAGGGCATATGAGTGCGGCGCAAAGCATTATAAGAATCGCAGCAAACAAAAAAAGGACTACTTTCATAGCCCTTAGTATTGTTTGCTTTGGTAAAAATTATGAAGGCTTTTCCTCGCTGCCATCGGCTTCTATGGCAAATGCGCCGTATTCAGGCAGCTCCTCGATGGAGTGTAACCCAAACTGCCGCAAAAAGGCGTCCGTAGTGCCAAACATCATAGGCCGCCCCACGGAATCCCTGCGGCCCAGCTCCCGTATGAGCCCCAGCTTCAATAGCTGGCTCACGGAATAATCGCATCTTACCCCTCGGACGGCCTCTATATCCGCCCTTGTGACAGGCTGCTTGTATGCCACTATGGAAAGCGTCTCCAGCATGGCCTGAGTAAAACTCTTAGTCTGGGCAGGCTGAAGCAGCTCTTCAACGTAGCTGGCGTATTTTTTGTTGGATACAAGCTGCACCGTGTCGTCGGTTATGTATAGCTGTATGCCTCGCTCCTCCTGGCGATACTGCTTTTCCATGTTGTGTATTATTGCGTTCATCTCTATGCCTGTTATATCCAGCGCACGCTGGAGCTGTACCAGCGACACCGGTTCTCCGGACACAAAGAGTATGCACTCAATTGCCGAATAGCGTTCGTCCTGCATCGTTTGCTTTTCCTTTTACTGTTCGTCCATGTACTCCGCGTCCTCGTCGTCCTCCCGGAGTTCTTTGGCGGTTATCGTTATCTTTTCGTAAGGCCTTGGCTGCTTTATGCTTATCTCACCTCTCATGAGCATATCGAGCAGCGCCATGAAGGTAACTATCATCTCCATCTTTGGTGCATCGTCCTCAAACAGCTCCTCAAAGGGCACGCTGACCTTGTCTCTCAGTACGTCACGTATTTTTACCAGCTGCCGTCGTATTGTGAAGCGGTCATCCATTACCTCCTGAGAGTTTATCTCCCGCTGTTTTTCCTCCCTGCGCTTGTCCATAAGCTCAGCAAAGGCGTCAAACAGACTCTGAACTGAGGATTCCTCCAAGATTATCTCCTGGGGCGGGAGCACAAACTCCTCCGGCAGCTTTGCATATATGCCCCGCGCCCCGTCCAGAAGCGAACGGAGCTTCTCACCCGTTTCTTTTGCCGCCCTGTATTCACGCAGCTGGCGTATGAGGGCATCGGCGGGATCCTCTTCCTCGGTGTTTTCCTTCGGGGGCTTCGGCAGAAGCGAACGGGATTTTATATACACCAGCGTCGCCGCCATGGTAAGGAATTCGCTGGCGGTATCCATATCCAGCGTGTCTATCTGACCCATGTATTCAAGGTACTGGGCGGTTATCTCGGATATGAAAATATCCTTGATATCCACCTCTGCCTGCTCAATAAGGTGAAGCAGCAGATCCAGAGGCCCTTGGAATTCTTTAAGGTTTACCTCGTATGCCATGTTACATCAGCCCTAACAGGCCGTATATGGCTGCACATACGTTCATCATTCCGGACATCAGGAAGTTCACTGCGGATGACATAATGCCGTCCAGCCAGTTGGTCATAAGCAGCACTATAAGTATCACAAAGCCGTACTTCTGCAGGAACATAAACGGCTTTGGACCGATGCTGCGCATAAAAAGGCAGGAGGCCACATGGAAGCCATCGAGGGGCGGTATAGGCAGTATGTTGAACACGCAGAGGCCCAGATTTATAAAGTAGAAATAATAGAATATGGTGTTGAGGGCGGCGTTGCCGGCCTTGCCTGCCACCATCAGGCCAAAAAATATGAGCATGGTAACAAAAGCCAGCACGAGGTTCATAGCCACGCCTGCCAGAGATACTATTATCTCGTCCCTTCTTGGGTGCTTGAAGTTGCGTGTGCTTACGGGCACAGGCTTTGCCCAGCCGAAGCGCACCAGCATCATCATTATGAGTCCTATCAGGTCAATATGGGCAAGGGGATTCAGCGTCATTCTGCCCAAATTGTAAGCGGTAGGATCCCCCAGCTTATATGCGGCATAGGCATGAGCCCACTCATGGAAGGCCAGAGCCACCAAAATGGCCGGCATCCTGTAAAGCAACTCCATTACATAGGAGCCGAGGGAGCCAGATATTCCGTTTGCGATACTGTTAAGCAATTGCATTTCTCCTATCACAATAGTTGGTTTTATTATACGCTATTGCTCAAAAGTATGCAACCGCAGAGCCTTCAGGCATGCAGCCATTCACAAAGTATCCGCCCTACATAGTGCGCTGTGCCCGCACGGGGTATATCAGCCGAGGATACCAGTTCCACCTTGGCTATTTGCTCGCCGTCAAGGCTGTAGGTGATGCTGCCCAGCACGTCGTTTTTTGATATCGGCGCTTCCAGCATATCCGGTATGTCTTTATCTGATTGCATCTCGGCGTTTTTCGGCAGCAGGCACACAACCCCTTCTCTCGCTGTAAGCTCTGCGACGGAAGCTGTTCCGTTTTTTACCTCAACCGCCGCGATGCGCTCGCCCTGTTTTGCCACCGTCTTTATATCGTATGCGGCGAAAGCATATTCCAGCATCGCCTTTGCCTTAGCCGCCCTTTCGGATGAGTTTTTAGCACCTATTACGGCGCAGATAAATACGGCGCTGCCCCGCTTCGCTGAAAATATGCCGCAGTATCCGGCCTCGGCCGATGAGCCGGTAGCTACGCCGTTTGTACCCACGCAGCTCTTTATAAGCTTATTTGAACTTGCAAGCTCCGTCGTCCTGCCGTCCTCATGCTGTATGCTGTCGTAGAATATGCCGCTGTACAGCGAAAAGCACCCGCTCGTGCTCAGTTTGCCGCCGATCCTTACAAGATCATCGGCTGAAAGCCTGACACTGCCGTTGGCTATTTCTCCGCTTTCCGCCTGTATGCCCATGCTATTCAGCTTTTCTGCCGCTGCTATTGCGCAGGCCTCTATGGATCCGTATGCCGCCTCGCCCAAGGCATATATGGCGTCTCCCGCGCATATCACCGCCGCCGCTTTCAGGAGCATGGATACCTCGGCGTTCTCGTATGCTTCAAGGAAAGCGGTGGGACCCGGTACCCTTGCCGCCTCGCGGCTGACGGTGACTTTATCCGTAAGCGCCAGCCCACCGCCATCTATTTTATCGCAGGCAGCCAGCAGCAGCGGCAGCCGCCCCAGACCTCCCGCCTCCAGCCTTTCGGCCGAATTGTATTCAATTATGCTCTGACCATCCTGGCTGCACAGCACAGCCGCCTTCATGCCGGATACGTCCACCGGATATTCCTCACCGTATGCCGCTCCAAAGCTCATGAGCAGTACCACAGCCAACAGCGTCCCCGCCAACCTTTTACCCATAAAAAGACCTCCTTTGCCGTTATTTAATAATATTAGGCAAAGGAGGCCATTATTGCGCCATGTATTAAATTTTTACTGTATTTCCTTCAGGAAGGAGGTACCTGTTCTCCAGGATTCGCCTGTTATATACTCATATACGGTACAGCCTATATCGGCAAAGGTCTCTCGTGTGCCTATTGTCACACCTTCCTTAAGCTTTTTACCATACACCAGTATAGGTATATATTCTCGGGTATGGTCAGTTCCGGGGAAAGTGGGATCGCAGCCATGGTCGGCAGTAACTATGAGTATATCCTCGTCGGTCATCGCACCCATTATCTCCGGCAGCTTGCTGTCAAAATACTCCAGAGCCTTGCCGTAGCCCTCTACGTCGTTGCGGTGTCCGTACAGCGCATCGGTATCCACCAGGTTGGTAAATATGAAGCTACCAATGCCATTTTTCAGAAAATCTATGGTGGCCTCAATGCCTGCCGGGTTGTTGGTGGTATGATTTACGGTGGTTATGCCCCGCTTGTGGAATATATCCTCTATCTTGCCAACGGCCACAGTCTCAAAGCCCTTTGCGGTAAGGCCGTCCAGTATGGTGTCCTTTATTGGAGGTATGGCGTAATCCCTGCGGTGCTCCGTGCGGGTATACTTACCGTTTCCGCCTACGAACGGACGTGCGATGACGCGGCCCACAAGGTCGTCTCCAACCAGTATCTCCCTTGCCTTTTGGCACATGGAGTACAACTCATCGAGAGGTATTACATCCTCATGGGCGGCTATCTGAAATACGCTGTCCGCGGAGGTGTATATTATCGGCTTGCCGGTCGCTACATGTTCATCGCCCAGCTCCTGAATTATAACGGTGCCTGAGGCAACGCAGTTGCCAAGGGTGCCGCGGCCTATGGCCTTCTCGAATTTATCCATTATATGTTTGGGAAAACCATTAGGATAGGTCTTGAAAGGATTGTCCATTATAATGCCGGCCATCTCCCAATGACCGCAGGTCGTATCCTTTGCCTTGGTTTTTTCCATCGCCCTGCCATAGCAGCCTATTATCTTTCCGTCGTATCCGCCCAGTTCGGCGCCTTCTATATTGCCTATACCGAAAGAGCGCATATTGGGTATATCCAGATGACCGCGCTTTTTATATATGTTGCAGAATGTATTCGCCCCCACGTCGCCGAACTCGGCGGCATCCGGAAGGTAGCCTATTCCGGCGCTGTCAAGCACAATTATAGTTGCTCTTTTCCTTGCCATTATTTTAAGTTCCCTTCGTTATGCATTTTCTTTTGTGCTATGATTTTACCACCGGTCGACGGCTCCGTCAAATCATTTGGATAGCATGGCTACCATCCTTATGACGGAAGGCAGCACTATCCCCTCCGTTAATGCGCCCGCCGCGAACAGCGCCATCTTCATTCCCAGCGCCTCCCCCTTGGTTACGCTCTTTTCCCAAGACCTGACTATAAGCCCCATACAAAGGCACAGCCCTCCCATGAAGGACAGGGCTATTATCGGTATACCAATAAGCCCAGGCCAGTCCTCTATCACGGTTCGTGTAAAAAGACCCATTAAAAACGATTTTATCCATAACGCCGTTGTTTTAAGGATGCCGCCCGGCAACACGTCCTTAGCTATCGCCGCCATCGAGTACATCATAGCCGCAGACAGCAGCCCATATCCCGACAGTTTCAAAAGCCCGGCTCCGCTCATCTCGCCTATGGCGCTTATGGCGGCAGCCGTATATCCCTCGCATTGCCACTCCATCGAAGCTCCGGCTGCAAATGCCATAACCGCTGCAAAGGCATATATGTACCACCGCCGTCCAAGGTAGCGCATTAAATCACCCTTCCTTTCAACTCATAACAAAATATATGAGCGCGGGACGGGATTTAAGACATATTGTATTTATGTTCTTTAACTGTGGCGCAGATGGGTAACTATTCTGTCAGTTATGTTCGCTATGAATTCCTTATTGGTAGGCCGGCCGTTTGACTGGCTTACAGTGTTGCCAAAGTATCTGTGTTGGGCTTCTATGTTTCCGCGGCTCCACGCCGCTTCTATGGCGGTTCTAATGTTGCGCTCCACTCTTTTAGGAGTAGTTACGAAGCATTCCGCCACGTACTGATATACATCCTGCGACAGATTTATCTGATAAAGGCTGTTTTCCACACAGTAAAGTATGGATTTGCGGAGCTGGGCATATCCAATAAGGTTTACAGGAATGCCTATCACTCTGAAGAAGTTGTTCGCCATGTTCTCCGCCATTACCGCGTATTCGCATTTTCGCTGCTCGTCCCTTATAGTTCTGCCTGCTTCGTCGTCCATGGTAAGGTCTAGAATCCTATGGTAAACCATTGCAGGAGGATTGCTGCTGTGTATTATAAATGCCGCGCCCAGCGCCTGATAAATATTTATCAGGCTGTCATCCAGTATGGGCGTTATAACTACCACTCTGGTATCTTTCGTCTCAGGGCAGTTGCGTATGGTGCTTAGTATCTCTATGCCATCGCTCCCTGCCATAGTCGCATTGAGTATCACGAGATCAGGCTTGTTTTCTTTTACATTGTCAACAACAGACCTCGGGTCATGCACCGGCGGCAGCACATCAAAGCATCCCGAATCTTTCAGCAGCCCTATTAACTCAGTGCAGTAATTAGCGTAATCTTTTACTACAAGTATTTTTGTTTTACTCATTTTCATACAACGAAACTTCCTGCAAAAAAATAGACCTTAACACGTGTAATTCCAATATAGCACATTTCGGCTATTTTTTAAACAGCAAACCGCAATTATTTTCCAATTTTTACAGTATCTTTTCGCTAACCCTGTTCATCCACCAAGAATATATACAGTAGCCGCACTTCGCGTCGTTCACAAACACATGAGTAACAGCGCCTATCAGCTTTCCATCCTGCATTACGGGGCTGCCGCTCATGCCCTGAACGATCCCTCCCGTCTTTGCGATGAGTTCCCTGTCCGTTATCCTTATTACCATACCCTTGCCGCTCATCTCTTTTTGCGGATACAGCTTGATTATCTCGCACTCGTAGGCGCATACTCCGCGATCGTCCACGGTGGACAGTATCTCGGCCTTTCCTGTATGCACCTCGTCAGGGTATGCCAGCTTTACGCCGTTTGGGTATATTGGGTTCACGGGTATTTCGTCCATTTCGCCGTACAGACCGTATTCGCAGTTTAGCTCTATGCTGCCCAACTGTCTGCTTGCCGTTGAAAACGAGCCTATTACCTCGCCCGGTATACCGTTGCTGCCAGCTGATACGCCTATTATGCTGGATTCAACTATGCTGCCGCTGCCTACATCTATTATGGCGCCTGTATCTATATCCGTTATAGGGTGGCCGAGCGCTCCGTATCTGAGGGACGACATATTGCAAAAGGACAGCGTACCAATGCCAGATGTACTGTCCCTCACCCACATACCTGCCCGATATGTGTCGTTTTCCGGATCCTTAACGGGAGTAAGCGCGACAGTCAGCTGCTGCCCGTCGCGGCGAACAGTCACCATCAGCTCCCCGCCTTTAGAGCAAAGCTCGCTCAGATGCAGCGAATTCCGCACAGTCTCGCCGTTGACCGCAGTTATGACGTCTCCGGCCCTTATACCGGCAGACGCCGCCGGGCATATTTGCGCAGTTTCGGATATGCTGCCCAGGCCCACCACCAGCGCCCCGTCTGTATATATGGATACGCCTATGGGCATCCCTCCCGGCATTACGGTTATGTCCTGCCGTTCGCCGTACTCTATGGTCTTTATTGGTATAGCGCCGAAAAGGCGAATGCTGGCGCTGCCGCTTTTTCCGGAGAGCGTCTCGGAAAGGTTTTCCGAAACATATGCACCCCTGTCGCCCATACTGAGGCTTAGCGGTCCGCTCAGGCTCCGGCATATATTTTCCAGCTGATCAGTGGATACGCTGTTGGACAGCCCGCGCACATAACTCATCTGCTCGCCTGAATTAAAGCAGACGAGCGTCACACACAGCGCCAGACCTATGCATTTCGCAAGATTTTGCCAGAGTCTTTTCATATATACACCGCCTTAAAGAATAAAAATAAACACCGCGAAGCAACTTCGCAGTGTTTATGATTTGTAATGCCGATGTATTTTATTATTTATTTTTACGACGCTTTTGCTTGATTTCTTCAGAGTGGGTTATCAGTTCCCTGGCGTGCTCGTAGGCTAGCTTTGAATCCTCCATGCCGCTCATCATACGGGCGATGTATTCGTACCGTTCCTCCATTTCCAGCCGCTTCAGGCTTGTTCTGGTAGTCTGTCCATCGTCCTGCTTCTGCACCATAAAGTGTACGTCCGCAAGGGCCGCTATCTGGGGCAGATGTGTCACGCAAAGCACCTGATGATTATCCGCTATGCTCACCATCTTTTCGCCCACCACCGCGGCTATGTGGCCGCTTATGCCCGTATCTATTTCGTCGAATATCAGCGTGGGTATGGAATCCGCATTGGCGGCAATAGCCTTGAATGCCAGCATTATGCGTGACATTTCTCCACCCGACGCTACTTTTTCAAGGGGCTTCAGGCTTTCGCCCGGATTGGCGGAAAGCATGAATTCCACCCTGTCCATGCCGTTCTGTCCCGGCTCCGTGAGCGGGTCAATTTTGACCTCGAACCGCGCCTTTTTCATGCCAAGATCCTTCAGGTGGCTCAGCAGCTCACCTTGCAGCTTTTCTGCCTCTGTACGTCGTATATCCGTAAGCGCGGCCGCTTCAGCCCTGTAGAGCTTTTCCTTATCCGCAAGCTGTTTTTGCAGTTTCTCCCGTTTTTCCTGCGCGCCCTCCAGCTGCCCGAGACGTTCCGACGCCCGCTCGCCGAAGGCGATAACATCTTCTACCTCTGGACCGTATTTCTTTTTGAGGCTTGAATAGATCTCAAGCCTCTGCTCTATCTGATCTATCCTGCCCGGCTCAAAGTCGAAGGAGTCACGCATGTCCCTGAGCGTATAGCCTATATCCTCGATGATATAATACGCCTCGTTGAGCCGCCTTGACAGCTCGTCGTACTCTGTCGATATGCCAGATATATCCTTCATGGCAGATACGGCTTGGCTGAGAAGCCCCACGGCCCCTTCGTCTCCAGAGACAGCCTCGGAGCTCTTCTGCAGCGACGTCATTATACGTTCTGCATTGATAAGCACCGCCCGCTCCTCCGTGAGCTTCTGCTCTTCATCGGCAGTTAGCCGTGCATTTTCTATCTCGTTTATCTGATATCTTAATATGTCCGCTTCCCGGGCCCGCTCGTCCTCGGAGCCGAAGCCGCCCAAAAGCTCTGACTGTATAGCCTTGCATTCAGAATAAAGCCCCGCCACTTTTTCGCGTTGAGCCCTATCCATTTCCCCTGCGAAAGAATCCAGAAACCTTATATGCCGCGACTGCATGAGCAGCGACTGGTGTTCATGCTGGCCGTGAACATCTACCAGCAGGTCTGTTATCTGCTTCAGCGTAGCAAGGTTAACGAGCGTACCATTTATGCGGCATACGTTTTTGCCCGAAGCCGACAGCTCACGGGATATTATCAGACCGTCGTCCTCCAGCTCATTCTGCCGCAGCATGGACTTTACGGCTTCCTCGCCTTCTATATCGAACTCCGCCTCTACGGACGCCTTTTCAGCCCCCGTGGTTATGAGCTCCCTGCTTGCCCGCTCTCCCAGCGCCAGATTTACAGCGTCAATAATAATGGATTTACCGGCGCCGGTCTCGCCGGTAAGCACGTTAAGCCCATTGTCGAAATCCATATCCAGCCGCTCTATCAAAGCGACGTTTTTTATAGACAGCCTTTTTAACATTAACCTCTCCGCCGCAGTTAGGCCTTGAGCATATCCTGAAAGCGCTTTATAAGCTCAGGGGTGACAGCCGGGTCCTTTACGGCAACAAAAATAGTATTATCTCCGGCCATAGTGCCTACTATGTCATCGAGGCGCATAGAATCTATCGCCTCCGCCGCAGCAGGAGCCGTGCCGGTAATGGTCTTTATGACTATAAGATTTCCCGCTTCGGCCATGGATACAACCGAATGGGCAAATATGCTTATGAATCTATCCTTGAGCCCCGCCTCTGCCTTATCGACCGTAGCATATTTATAGGAGCCGCTTTCGGTCAATACCTTTATAAGCCTCAGATCCTTTATGTCGCGGGATACTGTGGCCTGCGTCACCTTTACTCCTCTGTCATTGAGCATTGAGGCAAGCTCATCCTGCGTATTGATATCGTACTGGTCAATAAGCTCGAGTATCATGGAATGCCGTGCAGATTTCATTACTTCACTCCTCCGTAAGCTATGATTTTTTCTCTTGTATATCGTATATTCGCGATTGTCCGCTTCGCGAAAAATAAATACGTATTTATCAGGAAAGCTTATTTCGTATGAGTGAATAAAGATTCCGATCGCCGAGCCTTATAAAGCGTACGCTGCGCCGGCTTCTGCATATTCTTACCATGTCCCCGGGCACTATGCGCTCCGTGGATACGCCGTCCATTCCCAGGAAACCCTCCTGTTTTATGGAAAGCTCTATTACGGAATCCCCGGGCGCAATTATAGGCCTGAAGGCCAGTGTATGAGGGCATATTGGGTTGATTATCACAACATCGGTGTTAGGAGCGATTACCGGACCGCCGGCTGAGATAGAATAGCCCGTGGAGCCGGTCGGCGTAGCTACTATAAGGCCGTCGCAAGAGACCGTTCCAGCATCTATGCCGTTCACATTTACAGTAATCGATACTACGCCGGAGAACTTTTTTCTGTACAAAACCGCCTCGTTAAGGCAGTCCTTAGCGGCGCAGCCATTCACGCTGCATGAAAGCATCATGCATTTATCCGTACGGTACTGCTCGCTCTCTATAGCGTCCAGCGCGTCGGATATGCCCTCTACATCTATCTCGCTCAGGAATCCTATGCGGCCAAAGTTTATGCCAAGTATGGGTATGTCGTGCTCGGCGGCGTATCCTGCCGCGTGAAGTATTGTGCCGTCTCCGCCTATGGCTATCATGAGGCCGGGAACCTGCTCCTGTATCGTCTCGTAGCCGCTGAATTCCTCCATATTTGCGAAGGATCTGTCTATAAAGCACTTAATGCCCCGGCTCCTTGCTACGCCGTAAACAGAGCTTACTGCGGCCAGTGCGCCTTCATTATTGGGGTTTGCAAATATGCCAATGCTCTGGATTCGCATTTAACTTTAAAGCTCCTCTGTAAATTGAAAAAGTGTTTTTATAAATCGCGACGGTTGGCATATGGACTTTTTATGATAATATGCTCGTCAGCAAAAGAATAACTTTAATGTACATTAATTGTATGCATATTATCGTCATATTTCAAGTATAAATATTATTTTCTTGAAAAAAATATGCATCAGGCCAACTCACCGTGCGCCATATCCACAATATGCGGTATGTCGGCCAATACCTCTGTACCTCCTGCTGTGCCGCTTTTTTCCAACAACAGCAGGAACTCTATGTTCCCTTTCGGCCCGGTTATGGGAGAATAGTCTATCTGACGTATAGAGAACCCTGTGTCCAGGGCGAAACGGGCGGTATCCTCCACTACCTGACGGTGTGTATCCTTGTCCCTCACCACGCCGTTTTTGCCTACCCGGCCTCGGCCCGCCTCAAACTGCGGCTTTACGAGTATGACTGCCTGTGCTCCTTCGTGAAGGCTTTTATATATACCGGGCAGTATCAGCTTAACCGATATAAATGAAACGTCCATTGAGGCAAAGTCAGGAGCCTCTGTAAACCAGTCCGGTTCCATATTGCGGGCGTTTGTGCGCTCCATCACTACGACCCTCGGATCGTTTCTCAGCTTCCAGTCCAGCTGTCCGTAGCCCACATCTATGGCGTATACCTTTTTTGCGCCGTTTTGCAGCATGCAGTCGGTAAAGCCGCCGGTAGAGGCTCCCACGTCCATGGTCACCATATCGGTAAAATCAAGGCCATATTTCCTTACAGCCTTATCGAGCTTCAATCCGCCGCGACTCACAAACGGTATCGCCTGCGCCCTTACGGTGAGCAACGCGTCCTCTGGCACAGCCGCGCCTGGCTTGTCTATCCGCAATGTATCGATGAACACCTCGCCCGCCATTATAAGCGTGCGCGCCTTTTCCCGGCTGGGCGCCAGCCCCAGCTCCACAAGCCTTACATCTGCCCTTACTCCGCTCATTTTATTCCCTCCATGGCCATCAATACCCGCACCCTGACGGCCGTTTCGTCCATGCCGCACAGCCTGGTCTGTTCGTCGCAGGTACCTTGGCCCACTGGCTTTTCACTCACTCCCATACACTCGACCTTTATGCCCGTAAGCCGCTGGGCTATTCTGCTGCCCATGCCGCCCTGGGCAATACCGTCCTCTATCGTTATAACATAAGAAGCCTTCTGTTTTATCATGTCCAGCATAGCCTCGTCCATAGGACGTATGAACCTTGCGTTCACCAGCCCGACATCGAGGTTTTCAACTGCCCTTTCCGCTATCTCCACCATGCGGCCCGTAGCTACCACCGTGACATTGGATATGGGTTTTATCTCAATCCATTTGCCGTACTCTACCGCCGGGTATACTCTATCCGGCAGTGTACCCTTTCCGTACCGCACGGCAGCAGGGACGTCACCCTCCACCGCCATTTTGAGCATTTCCTCAAGCTCGCCCTTAGAGGCCGGGGAATATATCTCCACATAAGGCATAGTCAGACAGTAGGCAATATCGTACACGCCCTGATGGGTTTCGCCGTCCGCGCCCACAAGGCCCGCCCTGTCTATGGCGAAGACCACGTGCAGCCTTTGCAGCGCCACATCGTGGAGCATTTGGTCGTAAGCCCTCTGTAAAAATGATGAGTATATTGCTACCACAGGCTTCATACCGCCCATAGCAAGCCCTGCGGCCATGGTTACGGCGTGCTGCTCAGCTATGCCAACGTCAAAGAATCTTTCCGGGAACGCCTCTCTGAAGGGCTCCATGCCGGTACCCTCGCTCATGGCAGCGGTTATGACTGCAAGGTCCTTCTCCTGCCTGCCAATGCGGCACAGCGTCTCCCCTGCGATGGCCGAGTTGTCCTTTTTAGCCGTGCCGGGACTCCTGCCGGTATCGGGGTCGAATTTTCCTATGCCGTGGAATCTGCTGGGCTCCATTTCCGCCGGGCCGTAGCCCTTTCCCTTGACGGTCAGCACGTGCAGCAGCACGGGATTTGGCACTTTTTTTGCAAGATTCAACGCCTCTGTAAGACTCTGTATGTCGTGACCCGACACTGGGCCCAGATAAGTAAAGCCCAGCTCCTCAAACAGCACATTAGGCAGCAGAAGGTACTTTATCCTGGACTTTACCTTTGACAGCCAGGCATGTATACGCGGCCCAGCCTTTGTCATCTTATCCAGCATATTCACCATGCCTCGCTTGAAGGCGAGATAACCGCTGCTGACGCGCATACTGTCAAGATGCCTTGGCAGTGCGCCTACATTCTTGGATATGGACATATTGTTGTCGTTAAGTACGACGATAAGCGGCAGCTCGCTCTGTCCCGCGTCGTTGAGGGCCTCGAAGGCCATTCCGCCGGTAAGCGCCCCGTCGCCTATCACCGCCACGACACGTCCCGGCGTGCCCTTTATGCGCATGGCGCGCAGCATGCCCAGCGCCGCAGAAATGGAAGTGCTGGAATGGCCGGTATTGAAGGTATCAAATTCGCTCTCCTCTGTCTTGGGAAAGCCCGCAAGGCCGTTCATCTGCCTGAGCGTAGGGAATTCGGCCGCACGGCCGGTCAATATTTTGTTGACATAGGTTTGGTGGCCCACGTCGAATATGATCTTATCCTTTGGCGTATCAAAGGCGCGTTGCAGCGCTATGGTAAGCTCCACCACGCCGAGATTGGAGGCGAGATGCCCGCCGGTCTTGGATACCGACCGCACCAGAAACTCCCTTATCTCCGCGGCAAGGCAATCAAGCTCATTTTCCGGAATGCGCCTGAAATCCTCTATGCTTTTGATGCCGTCAATGTAACTGGTTTTCATTATATCCCGTAAATATCCCGCATTCCGTCAGCTTTTTCGGCTTAACGTGGCGTTTGTAAGCTCCCGCAGAAGCCACGCCTCTTCTCCGAATATCTCCAACGCAGCCAATGCTTTTTCAGCCGTCTGTCCGGCGATTTTTTTCGCTTCTTCAAGTCCTACCAGCGAAATATATGTAAGCTTTCCCTCCTGAGCGTCCTTTCCCAGCGTCTTGCCCATGCTTTCAAAGCTGCCTTCTACATCAAGTATATCGTCAGTCATCTGGAACAGGTCGCCGTAAGCATATCCGAAATCGCTCAGCGCCTTCATCTGAACCTCATCGGCATCTGCTATGCAGCCGCCAGCAAGCAGCGATGCGCGTATCATTGCGCCGGTCTTGTTGACATGTATAAAGCGCAGCGTATCCATATCCCGCGCACCGGACTTTTCAGAAGCCAGGTCTGCCACCTGACCCGCTACCATGCCCTGCACGCCTGCGCCCTCGGATACCGCCTGTGCGGCTTTTATTTCGCCTTGACAGGGGTTATTTGCTATTGCAGCAAGCATGGTATCAAATGCCAGCGAAAGCAGCCCGTCCCCCGCCAATACGGCGTTTGCTTCGCCAAACACCTTATGGTTGGAAGGCATGCCCCGTCTGTAATCATCGTTATCCATGCATGGCAGGTCGTCATGTATGAGAGAATAGGTGTGTATCATCTCAAGGGCACAGGCAAACGGCAGCGCGCGCCGTATGTCGCCGTCAAGCATCTCGCATACGTACAGCGTCATTGCGGGGCGTAGCCTCTTGCCGCCCGCCTCGAGGCTGTAGCGCATGGCGCTTTTAAGATCCTTCGGCGCGCCGCAGCCGTCCACTATCGCAAACAGTTTTTCTTCGACTATGCCCTTATACCGGGCCAGCTCATGCTTATAACACATATATCAGACCTCCGAAAGGGAACTGTCTACCTTTTCGAGGCGTCCCTCGTACTGGGCAAGCAGGCCGAGGCAATACCTGGAAAGCCCCGCGCCTTCCTCGTAAAGCTTAACCATTTCTTCTATTGGCAGATTGCCGTCTGAAAGCTTTTCCACTATGCCGTCCAGCTTTTCCTTGGCCTGTTCGAATGTCATTTCCTTCTTTGCCATGGCGTTTCCTCCGCTTGCAATATGTTTATGCTGTCCACAGTAATATTCGCGGTACCGTCTCTCATTATAAGCCTTGCAGCCAAGCCTTCTTTAAGCTCCGCTGCGCTGCCTACGTACCTGCCTTCGGCCTGCACCATACCGTAGCCTCTCTCCAGTACCTTGCCCGGAGACATCGCTTCAAGGCGCGCAGCCAGGCTTTCTATGGAATGGGCGGCGTTGGCAGTCTCTGCCCTCACATTGTTCGCCATGGCGCTCTGCTCTGCCGCTACCTCGCTGCGCAGCAGCGCTATCCGGTGGTGGGCAGATTGGAATGCGGCAGATTTGCCCATATCCGAAAGCTCCGCCTTTATCCGTCCAACATAGCCCGTAGCGGCCGAGCGCAGCCTTTCGAGAGCCATTCTCACGTCTCCCTCCAGCCTTGCCCGCTCCGGCACGCAAAGCTCTGCCGCCGCAGACGGTGTGGGAGCCCGCATGTCAGCTGTAAAGTCGGCTATGGAAAAATCCGTCTCGTGCCCTACGGCGCTTACAACGGGTATCTTGCTCTCATATATGGCCTTTGCGACTATCTCCTCGTTGAAGGGCCAAAGATCCTCCATGCTGCCGCCGCCGCGGCCCACTATCAGTACGTCCGCCTTCCTTATGCGGTTCATTTCGTTTATCGCGTGGGCGATCTCCGCTGCCGCCCCCTCACCCTGAACCCGTACCGGGTACAGCAGTATATTCATGCCATCAAAGCGGCGGCGCGTTATATTGATTATATCCTGCACCGCAGCTCCCGTAGGCGATGTGACCACGCCTACACATTTGGGCAGTATAGGTATGGGCTTCTTATGGCTCTCATCGAAGTAGCCCCTGGCATCAAGCCGTGTCTTCATCAGCATAAAGCGGCGGAAAAGCTCTCCTTCGCCCTCCCGCTCCATATTCGTGACGTAAAGCTGGTACTGGCCGTCCTTGACGTAAAGCGACACGCTTCCGTATACCCTTACGGATTGACCGTCCTCCGGCGAAAAATCGAGCTCATAGGCGTTCTGCCGGAACATTACGCAACGCACCAGCGCCCCTTCGTCCTTCAGCGAAAAATAAAGATGTCCTGAGGAATGCCGCTTAAATCCGCTCAATTCTCCGCATACGCAAACATTGTTCAAAAGCAAATCTCTTTTGAGCATACCGTTCACATATTCGTTTAGCTGAGTCACCGTCAGCTTGTAGCCGTTATCCAACAATGGTGTTTTCCGCAGCCTCCACTGTGTTTTCCATAAGCATGGCGATGGTCATGGGGCCAACTCCTCCCGGCACCGGGGTTATATACCCCGCTATCTTTTCTACCGGCTCGAAGTCCACATCACCGCACCACTTTCCGTCGATTTTATTCTGTCCTACGTCTATCACTACGGCTCCGGGCTTTACCATATCCGCCGTGATAAGCTTTGGCCTGCCCGCGGCGGATATGAGTATATCCGCCTCTTTGGTGATGCTGTCCAGGTTCTCCGTTTTGGAGTGGCATACCGTCACAGTTGCGTCGCTGTTCAGCATAAGAAGGGCGGCAGGCTTTCCAACCAGGCTGCTTCGTCCTATCACGGCGCATCGCTTGCCGGCTATGTCTATGCCGGTGCTCTTTACCAGGTGCAGTATTCCCTTGGGCGTGCAGGGTATAAAGCCCCTGTTTCCCGTCATGAGCGCGCCTGCGTTTACAGCATGGAGACCGTCTACATCCTTATCGGGAGAGATGCATGACAGCACACGCAGCTTGTCCATATGCTCTGGCAGCGGGAGTTGTACCAATATTCCGTGTACAGTGTCGTCGGTATTCAGCTTTTTTATAAGCTCCATAACCTGAGCTTCCGCCGCGCTTCCGTCAAGATGGTGTTCTTCTGTTTCTATGCCGTTTTCTCTGGCGCGTTTTTCTTTTGAGTTGACGTATAATCTGGATGCCGGGTTATCTCCCACAAGCACTACTGCGAGCTTAGGTATCACGCCCCTGCCGCGCAGCTCCCGCGCCCTGAGGTTTATGTTCTCATATATGCTTTCAGCTATTTCTTTTCCGTCTATCAGCCTTGCCATCTGCCCTCCGTGCGCCGCTTGTGATTTTTCATATTATATCATACCCTAAAAGCTGTCCTTTTTCCAGCAATAAAGCACCGCCTGCGATACCGCAAACGATGCCTTGCGTAAGCTTTTATGTTTTTCCATAAGGCCTATGCCTGTGGTTCGCCCTCTATTCGCTTCGCAAAGGTGCCCAGCATACCGTTTATGTAAGCGGAGGAGCGGTCGCCGCCAAACTGCTTTGCGAGTTCTACCGCTTCGTTTATGGATACGCCGCAGGGTATGTCGTCCCTGTACAGCATCTCATAGATCGCTACCCGAAGCACACAAAGATCCACCTTGGGCATACGCTCTATGCGCCATCCGATAGACAATTCGTTGATAATGTCGTCTATCTCGGCTTCATGCTCCTGTATGCCCTTTAATACCTGCTCGGAGTAGATTATGTCCTCCTCCATAGGCTTCTCGGTGATGCCGGACTTGTCCAACACGTCCTCATAGGTTTCCTCTCCTCCGAAAAGGCTTGCGAAGGCAAGCTTCATGGCGACCTCACGGGCGGTTTTTCTGCTCATTTGTAAAAGTACCTCTTGACGTTAATTTTTTCTGAATAAACGGCTCAAAGCCTCTTGAAGGCCTTCCTTGCCGCCCTTATCCAGTATGCATCCGACGAAATAGCACAAGGCTGTAATGGCGGTCAACAGCAGAGTACGCCAGAAGCCTATGGTGAATATCAGCACCGCCAAAAGTATTCCGCCTGCAATGCCTATTACGCGCCATTTATATTCCTTTAAAAATTGCCTAAATTCGTCCATCGTATGTTCCTCTGTTTTTAGGGGGATCAGGCTTCAGCCTTCTTCTCGGGCTCAGTTGAGACAAGAATGCTGACGTCGCTCACCTGTATGCCGGTAATTGTCTGTATGTAATCTATAAGGCTGGTCCTGAGGGCTTCTGTAGTCTCGGGAATATTGGCTTCCTCTGCTATTACAACTCTCAGGTCGATTTTGAGCTTGTTTTCGACCACTGCAATGCGGCTGTCGCACTTTTTGACATTGCCGTTGGCAGTAGCGCAATGACGCTTGACCATATCGTCTATGGCCGCGAGGGTTATGCTGGAGATACCCATCTCGTTCTGGGAGATAACAGCCGAGGCGGGTGCCTGATTCTTGGGCGCCCTGCGGTTGAAGCCTATAATGAGTACTATAGCGATAAGGCAGAGCAGCAATCCGACACCGGCGGTTATCCAGCCGTTTATGGCGGAAGCGTAGGGCAGCGCGGCTATGGCGTTTACAGTGTCAGCCGTTATGAAGTTAAGCGCAACGCCTATAAAGCACAAGCCCAGCGCAAACAGCACCAGCATTACCAGCACCAGCAGTATCCTGTAGAGTACCTTTGGTTTCATAATTTGATACCTCTGTATTAATTTAGCTTTAAGTGATGGAAGGCTTTATCAGCATTCCTTTTCTTCTTCAGTCTCTGCGGGAGCGGGGACAGCCGCCTTCTTTTCAGGCTTCTCGAAAGCTATTGCCTGCACGAATACGTTTACAGCCGTCACATTCAGACCCGTCATATTCTCGATGGTGCTCTTTACCTTGCGCTGCAGATTGGTAGATACCTCGTGAATCTTAAATCCGTATTTGATTATGGCGCTTATGTCTATTGTGGCGGTATTGTCGTTGATGTCTACTTTTACGCCCTTAGTCATGCTCTTCTTGCTGAGCATGCCGGTAATGCCTTCTACCACCGTTCCGCCCAGGCTGTCTATACCCTCTACCTCGTTTGCCGCAAGGCTGGCTATTGTAGCTATCACATCAGGCGCGAAGGTTATCTTGCCGCCCTGTATATCCATTGCTTCCATGGAAATGCTCTCTTCAGTTGCCATTATGCATGCCTCCTTCAAGTATTTGTTTTATTATTATAACAGGTTTTGCCTTTTCTGCATAGATAATGATCAGGATTTTGCAGTTTAGTCACGAATTTGCCTATTTGCCCGTCATCACCTTTATGTTTTCTGCAGGTTCTCCCGTTTCTTTCTTTGTTATTTCGAGTATCTGCGCCACCTGCTTGTCGCTCAGCTCGTCTGCCTTTACCACTACGTTGACCGTTCCTGCGTGGAATGTTACCGCCGCGTCCTCAAAGCCCTTTGCCTTGATCAGGCTCTCTACAGTAAACTCCTTTTCCATGTTTTCCACCAACGTTAGCTTCTGCCCCTGTGCGTCCGCAAGCGTCTCATCGTCACTTGCAGAAGCTGCTATTACCTCGTCCAGATACTCCATTTCGAGCTTACGCACCTGCTCCCGATCGTCCCGGAATGTGGCAAAATAGTCCCCGGGCACGTACTCCGCCTCCTGTGCTTCCTCTGCGGGCTGAAACGCCTCGCCCTCGCCGGACCCAGTCTTTGCGGTGTTCGTCTTCAGGTTGAGCAAAAACGCCCCTACGAACAAAACGGCCACCACCATCAGCACCAGATACTTCTTGACAAATCTTACCATTATTTCATTCCTCCGTTCCGTTTATTCCCATTTCAAGCACCTCGACTCTGGAGGCTTCCACCCCCAGCACTGCCTGCACCGCCGACTGGAGCTTCATTCTTACCGATATGTCGGCTGCGCCCTGAGCCACTACTATCACGCCTCTTACCGTAGGCTGCCTTTCCATAAGTACCACGGCCTCGTTTTCGCCGTTCTGGTATACCGTTACGGGGCTTAATGATTCCGTCCGGTTCTCACCTTCGCCATTATAGGTGCTGCTTTGGGTGATATCGGTATTCATCGCCGGAATCTTCTCCTTGCCCGTCTCGTAGGTTATCATTACTTTTACCTTTCCCGCGCCCCTCACGCAGCTCAGCGTATCCATGAGTCTCTGCTCAAGGTCGTCCTGCTGAACCGTCTCAGTATCCTTTGCCTCCTCCTTTTGCTTTTTCCCTCCGTATGCCGGCAGGCAGAGCAGCAGGCAAAGCGCCCCCAGGCCGCAGTACACGGCTATTTCCAGCCGCTTATTTGCTTTTAGCCTGTCTACAAAACTGTCCAGCAGCTTCTTCGCCCTGTTATCTTCCATTGGGCAGCACTCCCGTTATTATTCTTATGACAGCCGTAAGGGCAACTATGTCCAGCGCTTTTCTGGCGCTCCTCTGCATGCCTCCCTCAGGTATGGCGCACTTTAATATGTATGCCCCGCACGCTATCCCGATGAGCTGCACGCATGCAGAGTTAAGAATGCTTATCATTTCCGTCATTTTATCCCACCCCCGAAGCCAGCAGCGCCGCCGCAACGGAAAGCATATTCATCAGCACCGCTATTGCACTTACAGCAAACATATACGTGCAGCTGTCAGCCGCCGCCGTAAGCATAGCGGATATTCTCCCATCGTCCGCCACGGCGCATATGGCGGCGGTTATCCTCATGCTTATGACCGAACACAGCATTCGTATGCCGGGAGCTGTAAAGTACAAAAGCAACAGCAGCAGCGCCACTGTACCCGCCGCGTTCTTCAGCACAATCGCCCCGGCCCTCAGCCCTTCATATGTGCCGGATATCACTCCGCCCACTACAGGTACGGATTTATCAAAGGCGTATTTCAACGCCTTCACCCCCGCGCTGTCCAGTCCCGCTGCATTCAGGCTCTTTATGCTTACGCTGCCCAGAAAGAAGGTGAACGTCAGCCCCATGCCCCATTTCAAAAGGCTCTTTATCAGCCCAGCCATTGCCTTGAGCTGCTTGTTCTCGCTGACCGTACCCGCTGTGGACAGCGCGCACATCATCAGAATGAACGGCATGAAGGTATTTCGGAACGCCTCCGTCATGCCGCTGCAAAGCAATACGGAGGTAGGCTGCACGGCGGATACGGCGGTGCCGCCGGCTGCCGCTATCATTACCATAAGCGCCGGCGATACCAGCTCGCCAAGCTGAGCTACCCCGTCTATCACCCTCTGTGCCTCCTTCATCTGTGCGCACACGCATGCGGCGGCAACGGATATGCAAAGCCCGGTAAGGCAGAAGCTCAGCATCTCGCCCACGCCTTTTTGTGTTCCCACCGCCGCTCCTGCCGCCGCGGAAAAGAACGCCGCGGCTATTATGCCAAGCATACCCTTTACCCCCTCCTTGAGTTTCTCTTTAAAGAGCCCCCCAATCCTTCCCAAATCAAGCAGCCCGTCCAGGTTTCCTTCCTTTATCCGCGCTATCGCGTCCGATACCGATGCGCCGCCGGCAGCCCCGCCGGTTTCCACCTGTATCTCACGCCATATATCCTCCCAGCCCGATATGTCGTACTCTACCGCAGGTATGGATATCTCCTCCGCCATCGCCATACACGGGGATATCAGCAGCGCCGCAAGCAGCAACAGCCCTACCAGCTTACAAGACCGCATATCGCCTCCACGGCTGAAAATACCATAGGCAGCGCCGCAAGGAGCATCATGAGCCGTCCCGCCAGCTCTATGCGGGAAGCCACGGCGCTTTCCCCCGCGTCACGGCATATATCCGCCGAAAACTGCGCCGCATATGCTATGCCGGTTATCTTTACCACTGCCGCTATTCCGGCTCCATCCACCGAGTAATTCCGCATGAATTCTTCCGCCCGCTGCTTTACCTCTCCGGCTATGGCGATTGCAGCAGCCAGCAGAACTATGCCTGTAACGATAGACACCTGCAATGCAAGTTCCGGCCGCTGGTTTTTCAGCACCAGCGCTATGCTCACGGCTATCACCGCCACTCCTCCCAGCCTCAGCATCTCTTCGCCCATGGTCACAGCCCGAATATGCGCTTAACCTGATCAAGCAGTGTGCTTATCTCGCCCACTACAAGGCTTAGCGTAATAACCAGCCCCGCAAGCGCCGCCAGCATTGCTATGTCGTCCCTGCCTGTCTGCTTCAAAAGCTGGCATATTATTGCCACCAGTATGCCTATGCCCGCTATCCTAAGTACAATATCTATCCCCATATACTTCACCTCATATCAGAAGCAGTGCCGCCCCTATACCCATAAGCACGCCTACCTTAGTGAACATGCCGCCCTTTGCAGCAGCCTCCCTGTCAAGCTCCTCTCCCCTTGAGAACGCCTCCTCATAAGCCCTCTGTGCGGCGTTCAGCTGCGGCTCAGAGGGGCTTATGCCAAGTCCGCTGCCGCAAAGAAGTATTATCTCCCTCTCTCTTTCTCCCAGTACGTTAAAGCCGCACCACATTGCGGCCTCCCGCCACGCTTCCTCCGCCCGCTCGCAAGTTCCGAGGCTTTCCCCCAGCAGCTTCCAGAAGCCCTTCAACTCGCTGCCCTCAAAACAGAGCACCATGCTGCGAAGCTCTCGCGGCCTGTGCTTTATCTCGCGGCAAAGCCTTTGTATATCACTCCCGAAGGCCCGCATTATCATAGCGCGAATCCTCAGAGCTCTGCTCTTTGAGTATCCCCAAAGGCTGAACAGGCACAGTACCGCGACACAGGCTATACTTCTCATGTCAGTTCCTCCGTAATGTCATATAACCGGCGTTCAGTTCCCTGCTTTTTCAAAAGCAGTACCTTATTAAATGCCCCCGCGGCTATTATCCCGGATATATCGCGCCGGCGCATTATCTCCGCCGCGCTGCCCGCATGTGCGCTGGCTATCACCCTTATCCCGCAGCCCGAAGCATCCATGACTGCCTCGGCGTCCTCTGCGGTGGCTATCTCATCTGTTATCAGCACCTGAGGCGACATGGCGCGTATCATGAGCTCCATGGCCCGGCACTTGGCGCAGCCTCCCATAACGTCGGTATTGTCCCCTACGTCAAGCCTTGGCACACCGTTTACCGACGCAGCTATCTCTCCCCGCTCGTCTGCAATGCCGATCTGCAAGCCCTGCGCTGAAAGCTGCCGCGCCGCGTCCCGCAATACCGTGGTCTTTCCCGCTCCCGGATCTGAAAGTATGAGTGCGGAAAGTATGCCGTCCCGGGTGGCTATCCTCTCCATAAGCCCGTCCGCCGCCCCTTTTATCTCCCGGGCGATGCGTATATTGAAGCTTCCCGGCATGGATACGCTTCCGGAAGGGTTCAGCCTGCCGCAGATGCCTACTCGGGAACCGTCCTCCAGCGTCACATAGCCGCCGCGCAGCTCCTGCTCGTAGGCAAAGAGCGAATGGGCGCATACCAGTTCCAGCATTGTTTCGCACTCTTCTGCAGAGGCTATACGATTCAGCAATATGCTTTGCGGCCCTCTCAGCTGCACCGGCCTGTTGGCCCGCACCCGTATCTCCTCTGTATCCGGCCTGAATACCCCTTCTACGTCTTCCCGTATTCCCTTTGGCAGCACCGATAAGCTGCTCCTTTTCATCGCCTGTCCCTCCTGTTGCTATATAACTATGACAGTATTTCTTTCCATAACACAAAACCGTCCCTGTTAAGGACGGTCGAATTATCTGTTATATTGATTTATTTGGCGTCTGCACCCGCAACTGAGCACAAGCTGTGTATCCATATTATTACTATAGCCATACTCAGCGCGGCAAGCTGCGAGAACAGCACCTCCGGACCTATCTCAAGGCTGGAATAGCCTACGGACGCCATGTTTATAAAGCAGCCTACTACCCTGGAAAACACCGGTATCCCAGCCGCTATGCAGCAGGCGCAGCCCCGGCTCTCATTCAAAAGCACGGCGGACGTTCCCGCCATAAGCGCACTGAAAAGGCCGTTATCACTGCCATATACAAGGCCGCTACGCTCAACGAGGGCGATCACCGAAGAAAACAGCACCAGTGCCGCAACCGCCCCTCCCTGATTCTCACGAGTCTCTTCCACGAGCAGCGCCGGCAGGAATATCATCACTGCAGCCCCTGCGTTTACCTTAAGCTCTACGCTAAGCGTCATATCAAATACAGAAAGCGCCAAGGCGCACAACAGCATGTACAGCATCTCATACATGCTCAGCCCTACTGCCCGGCATGGCGACTTCAGCACCCCCGTAACGGACAGTATTATCAGGCATATTGAAAAAACTATATATTCAGGCATACAAAAACTTCCCCATAAATACTGCCTTTAGTTTGGCAGACTACGGGGAAGTTGAAAGCAAGCAATTTATGGCTGTATGAGCTTTATATAGGCCGCCATGGATCCGGTTATTCCCTTATCGCGCCTGTGGGAGAAGAAATGCTGGCGATTTTCGTAGGTACAGGCGTTCATCAGGGTGATGCTCTCAGGCCTTATCCCAGCCTCAACGAACTGTACCGCAGCTGCAAGCTCCAGATCCACATAAGCTTTGCCCTGCCTGCCCGGCCGCGATATGCCGGGATAGCCGAATTCACTTTGGAATTTTTCGCCAAGATCCGCATCCACCTCGAAGCAGTCTCGACAGATGCAGGGCCCTGTTGCGGCAATTATGTCGCTCGGGTCGGTGTCAAACTCCTCAGCCATGCGCCGGGCCATTTCGGCGCCTATGCGAAGCAGCGTGCCCTTCCAGCCCGCGTGGGCCATTCCTATGGCGCGATGAACGGGATCGTAAAAGAAATACGCCCCGCAATCCGCATGAGAGGTGACGAGAGTGACGGTCGGGTCGTCAGTGATTATGCCATCGCAGGGCGGCAGCGGGTCTTTATAGAAGCCGCGGCCCCGGTGTTCATGGGCGATCCTCAGCACATTGGCTCCATGCTCATGGTTCACCACCGCCATATCGTCATAATCAATGCCCGCGCCTTCAGCGAATATCTTAAAGTTGGCTATAACTTCCTCCGGGGATCCGCACCGTGTCCAGCTCAGGTTCAGCGACGCTTTTGGAGGATCGACAGTTATACCTCCCTCACGGGTGGAAAAGCCGTGGGACACGCCTCCGGCCTTATCCAGCGCTTCGGCGCAGTAAAGCCCTGTACCCTTATTTGTCCTTTTGTAAATAAAGCCGTGCTTTATCAGCGCGGCCTGTTGCTGCTGCATCTTCATCAGTTTTCACCGAGCAATATCTTCAGCTCGTTCATAAAGGTATTTATATCCTTGAACTGGCGGTATACCGACGCGAAGCGCACATACGCCACCTCGTCCAGATCCTTCAGCCTGTTCATGACCATCTCCCCTATGGCCTCGCTCCTTACTTCCTGCTCAAGGGAGTTGAACACCTCCCGCACTACGTTGTCCACCAAAAGCTCCATATCCGCGGTGGAAACGGGGCGCTTTTCGCAGGCCTTCCTGACGCCGGAAAGTATCTTCTCGCTATCGAACGGTTCTCGTGTGCCGTCCTTTTTTATTACCATTATAGGTATTTCTTCAATCTTTTCATAGGTGGTGAAGCGTTTCCCGCAGTTAATGCATTCTCTTCTGCGGCGAATGGAAGTACCGTCCTCGGTAGGTCTGGAATCCACTACCTTGCTTTCCGTGCTCGAGCAATATCGGCATTTCATGGGGAATACCTCCCAAAGTATTGTATTTATACTATGCATGATACCACATATGTAGATTTTTCGCCATAGCTTTGAGCATTTTTATGAGGTATCAGCCTTATTTGAGCACCACGTCCACCAGTATCACATCGTCGCCTATCTTGCTTATACGGTCGTATGGTATCACCAACTCCTCATCGCTGCGCAGTATTCCAAAGAACCGCGGCGGCCCCGGCACAACTATGGATCGTATCAGCCCTGAGCACTGATCCACCTCCAGATCGCATATGCAGCCCAGCCTTGCCCCGTCCCGCATGTTTATCACCTCTTTGCGGCGAAGGTCTCCGAAATTCAAAAATGGCATATCAGTCACCTCTAAATAGGATATGCTAAGATATGCCATAATAAAGCAAAAAATCCCCTGGCAATTCTGCCAGGGGAATCATTTTTAACCATTGATGTTTGTCATTCCGGCGTCGTCACGACTGCCTTGTGGTTTTTACGGGAAGGTATTACTATCCCGAACCTTAAACCTTAGGTCTCTTTTGAATTAATACTTGCGCTTTCTGGCTGCTTCGGCCTTTTTCTTGCGCTTTACGCTGGGCTTTTCATAGTGTTCACGACGACGTACTTCGGCCAAGATGCCGCTGCGGGCAGTCTTGCGCTTGAACCGCTTAAGAGCACTTTCCAGGGACTCGTTTTCACCTACGCGAATTTCCATCAATTTCCCTCCCCTCTGAATGCAACATAGCACATCGTGAGTTATACGAAGCATAGGAATCCAAACAAAGTTATTATACTTGAAGAGGCCCCCCAAGTCAACACAATAATTGTGTATTTTTGTTTAACCGCTGTGCTAACCCGCTGGCCAGCCGTGCTCCCTGCCGCCGGTCATGTGCAGATGAAGGTGCGGCACGCTCTGACCGCCATCCTTGCCGGTATTTATGACGAGACGGAAGCCATTCTCCGCTATGCCCAGCTCCTTTGCCAGCTTGGACGCCACATGGAACATATGGGCCACTATGGCGTCTCCCTCTGGTACTTCCAGCACGCTCTGGTAATGCTTCTTGGGCACTATAAGCACGTGTACCGGCGCCTGAGGCGAAAGGTCGTTAAAGGCCGCTACCAGATCGTCCTCATAGACAAGGCTCGTAGGTATCTCTTTGTTTGCTATTTTGCAAAAGATGCAATCATCCATGGACTTTCCTCCTTTGTGTATTTGGCTTTAGGTATATTATATCACTAATTGTCCCAGCAGGCGATCCTCTGCCGCTTCTTTTATCAGCACCTTTACCATCTGTCCCGCCATACCTTCGTCTGCGCCTTCAACGCTTACCCTGGCATAGGTATCGGTATAGCCGCTCATAAGTCCTTGCTCGGGTTCTTCCAGAAGCACCTCTTGCACGGTGCCGAGGAAGTTTTGAAGGTATTCCCTCTCCAGCTCCGCGCCTATATGTATAAGCTCGCCTGCCCGGCGCGACTTCTCCGCATTGGGTATCTGATTCGGCATAGAATATGCCGCTGTGCCCTCACGCCTGGAATATGGGAACACGTGTATGCGCGCGAGCTTTATGCGGCGTATGAATTCCTTGGTCTCCTGGAATTCCCGCTCACTCTCCCCGGGAAAGCCCGCTATGACGTCGGTGGTTATGGCGCAGCCCGGCATGGCTTCGCGCAGCATCTCCACGCACCTTTCATATACGGCGGTATCGTAGCGGCGGTTCATGCGTTTGAGCACTCCGTCGCTGCCGCTCTGCATGGAGAGATGGAACTGACGGCATATCTTAGGGTTGCTGCTCAGCGCCGAAACAAACTTTTCGGTAAGCAGCTGAGGTTCCAGCGAGCCTAATCTTATGCGCTGTATCTCGTCTATGCCGTCCGCCTGCGCTATGGCGTCTGTCAGGTCTACCTTCCAGTCCATATCCTTGCCGTAGGACATAAGATGTATTCCCGTCATGACCACTTCCTTATAACCGTGCTCGGCCAGCAGCAACAGGTTCTTTCGTATGTTTTCCGGCGTCCTTGAACGCAGCGGACCTCTGGCATAGGGTATTATGCAGTAGGTGCAGTACCTGTCGCAGCCCTCCTGAATCTTCAAATGCGCCCTTGTTCGGCCCTCCCTCGTGGCCACAAGCTCCTCAAACTCATGCTCTCCCATAAGAGAGCCTACGGCGTTGAGCCTGCCTTCGTGAAGATTGGCAAGGAGGCCTACTATATTCGCCCTGTCCTTTGAGCCTATCACCAGACTCACTCCGGGCAGAGCCAGCACCTCCTCCGGCGACCTTTGAGAATAGCACCCGGCCACTACGATCTTTGCATCGGGATTTCTGCCGTGGGCCCGGGATATCATCTGACGGGATTTTTTATCTCCGGTGGCGGTGACGGTGCAGGTGTTCACTATGTATACGTCCGCCTCATCCTCAAAATCCACAGTGTCGTAGCCCGCGTTTTCCATGAGCTCACGCATGGCCTGTGTATCGTATTGGTTTACCTTGCACCCCAGTGTACAGTATGCAGCCTTCACCTGTATTCCTCTATTCTTCCAGCTCGTAAAGTATCATCGCGACGGTAGCCATGCCGGCGGTCTCGGTGCGAAGTATGCGCCGGCCAAGGGATACGGCTTTGCCGCCTTTATTTATCAGGCTCTCTACCTCGCCAATTTCAAGGCCACCCTCCGGGCCTATTATAACAGCTATATTTTCAGCCTTCATATTCGCCCTCAGGACCTCCTTCAGGCTGGTCTGACGCTCGTCCTCATAGGCTACGAGTATAAGGTCGTAGGCGGACATATCGGCGGTCTTAAATGTAGTAAGCTCGCCTATATGGGGTATTATGCCGCGGCCGGACTGCTTTGCCGCCTCGCAGGCTACCCTCTGATAGCGCGTCTGCTTCGCCTTGTACTCTCCCGGCTTCACCCTGACCACGCTTCTCTCTGCGGCCACAGGTATTATCCCGTTTATGCCAAGCTCAACGCACTTTTGTATAATGAGCTCCATCTTGCCCGCTTTGGGAATACCCTGATAAAGCGTTATGCGCTGCTTCGGCTCGGCAGGACACGTTTTTTTATCCAAAAGCTTAAGCTCTACTCTCTCCCTGGAGATAGTCTCTATCTCCGCAAGGTATTCATACCCGCAGCCGTCGGACAGCATCACCCTGTCGCCGCTCTGCATGCGCAGCACCTTGGATATGTGCTTCACATCCTCACCGATGATGGCGGCGCTGTCCTCCGTCATGTCATCCGGCTTTACAAAGAACCTGTTCATGCTTACCTCTTGGGCCGCGCCAGTATAGCCCGCCAGTCGTCTCCGGCCTTTACCTCCAGCACCTCAAAGCCGTTCTTGTCGAGTGCGCAGAGCACCTCGTCCAGCCTCTCTGCGATTATGCCACTCATTATGAACACGCCGTCTTTCTTTATGAGTTTCGGCACTATGGCGGAAAGCTCGATTATGACGGAGGCCACTATGTTTGCCGCTACCACATCATACTTCTTTTCGCAGAGCTTATCCTGCAATGCGCTGTCGGACAGCACATCCCCCACAAGAACAGTGTAGGTATCCTTGCCTATGCCGTTCATGGCGGCGTTCTCGTAGGCGATCTTCTCGGCTATGGGGTCAATGTCCACAGCCACCGCTTCCTTTGCGCCAAGTAGCAGAGAAGCTATGGACAGTATGCCGCTGCCGCAGCCCATATCTATCATGTCGTCTCCCGCCTTTACTGTCTTCTCAAGGAACTCAAGGCACATGCGCGTGGTGTGATGGCTGCCTGTGCCGAATGCCATACCGGGATCGAGGGACAGTACTATGCGGCCGGTGTCCTCCGCCTTCTCCCAGGAGGGGCGCACCAACAGCCTGTCGCCTATCTCCAGGGGCTTGTAGTATACCTTCCAATTGTTCTCCCAGTCCTCGTCGTCCGTGATGCGCACGACGGTGCGCAGGCTGCCGAGATCCAGACCTACATCCATATTCCTGAGCTCCGCAAAGGAATCCTCTATGGCCCTTACGGCAGCGCGATTGTCCGCAACATCTGCTATGTACGCCTTTACACAGGGCTCGTCGCTGGTGACGAGCCTATCCATGTCGGCATAGTCCCAATACTTGGCAGTATCCCTGAGGAACTGTTCTATGCTTTCTCTGCCCTGTTCTATCATAACCTGATTTATGCCAAGCATGTCAAGGCGAGCGCATACCGGGTCAAGGCCCTCCTCGGTAGTAAATATGGTAACCTCCATCCACTTCATATTATCAATTCCTCTTTATGCATATAATTCTAAAGTATAATATACTGCATTTCTCACTTTTGGGCAACACAAAAGGGCGGCCGTAAAGCCGCCCTAAAGCATTTAGTCTAATTCCACTTATCTTTTACCTTGTCAAATATGGTCTTTTTGCCGACCTTTGCCTCGGATACTTTATCCCCAAGGGAATCCGCCAGCTTTTTTATCATATCCTTCTGCTCGGCTGTGAGCTTCTTGGGTATGACTATATTAGCCTTTACCATAAGATCGCCCTTTTGAGTTGTATTGAGCCGCACTATGCCCTGCTCACGCAGCCTGAAGGTAGTGCCTGGCTGTGTACCCTCCGGAATGTGATACTTCACTGTGCCGCTGAGGGTTGGCACCTGTATGTCGCCGCCCAGCGCCGCTACTGTCATAGGAACGTCCATGGTGATGTACAAGTCTGAGCCCTTGCGGGTGAACAGCTTGTGGCTCCTCACGGTAATGCTTATGTACAGGTCGCCCGCTGGACCGCCGCGGAGGCCCGCCTCGCCCTCGCCGCGCATGGTAAGTATCTGGCCATTGTCTATGCCTGCCGGGATACTGACTACTATGCGCTTGGACTTATTGACGCGCCCCCTGCCCTTGCATTCCGGACAGGGCTCCTTGATTATCTTGCCTGTGCCGCCGCAGGCATCACAGGGACGAACCGTAGAGAAGGAGCCGAACATGGTGTTCTGCTGCGAGCGCACCTGACCGCTGCCTCCGCAGACGGAGCAGGTGACGGGGCTCGTACCCTTCTTCGCGCCGGTACCACCGCAGGCCGCACAGTTCTCCTCACGAGGTACAAGTATTTCCTTCTTCGTTCCGAAGGCCGCTTCCTCAAAGGTTATGGTAAGGTTATAGCGCAGGTCGCTGCCCGCCACAGGAGCATTGCGCCGCGCCGATGAGCTGCCGCCGAAGCCGCCGCCAAAACCGCCAAAGCCGCCGCCAGTAAAGGCGGAAAATATATCCTCGAAGCCGCCGAAGCCGGCGCCGTTGAAGCCGCCGCCCTGTGCCTGTGTGGGATCAAAGGCGGCGTGACCGAACTGGTCATACTGCGCCTTCTTCTGAGGGTCGGAAAGGACCTCGTAGGCTTCGTTTATTTCCTTGAATTTTTTCTCTGCCTCAGCATCTCCTGGGTGCAGATCCGGGTGGTACTGTTTGGCAGCCTTTCTAAAGGCGCTTTTTATTTCGGCCTCGGAAGCGTCTTTATTGATTCCCAATATTTCGTAATAATCTGCCTTTGCCACTGTTTCCCCAACTTTCTACATCTGCCGCTTTCGCGTGAATTCTCTTATTTCTTTCTCTTTGTTCCCCCGCAAGGAGCCAAAGCGAATCCGCTTTGGCTCCCTGCTTCTAAAAACTTGATTGTTTAAGCCTTAAAAAGCTTTATTTCTGGTCGTCCACTACTTCGTAGTCAGCATCTACAACGTTGTCGTCATGGGGTGCGCTGCCGGTGTTCGCACTGCCTGCATCGCTGCCGTTGAAGCCTGCGCCAGCGCCGGGATTCTGCTGCTGGGCCTGCTGATAGATCTTGCCGAATACGTCGTAGGACACTTCGGTCAGCTTATCGCTGGCGGCCTTGATGGCTGCGGAGTCGGTGCCTTCCATGGCCTTCCTGACGTTAGCGATCTCAGATTCGATCCTGGCCTTATCGTCGGCGCTCAACTTGTCGCCCAGCTCCTTGAGGGTCTTTTCGGTGGAGTATACCATGCTGTCAGCATGGTTGCGGATCTCTACCTCCTCCTTGCGGGCCTTATCCTCGTTGGCATACTGCTCTGCATCGTGTACAGCCTTGTTGATCTCATCCTCGCTCAGGTTGGTGGAAGCGGTGATGGTGACCTTCTGCTCGTTGCCGGTGCCCAGATCCTTAGCGGATACGTGTACTATGCCGTTGGCATCGATATCGAAGGTAACTTCGATCTGAGGCACGCCGCGGGGAGCGGGAGCAATACCGGCCAGCTGGAAGCGGCCAAGAGTCTTATTGTACTGTGCAAACTCGCGCTCGCCCTGAAGCACATGAACTTCTACGCTGGTCTGGCCGTCCGCCGCGGTGGAGAAGATCTGGCTCTTCTTGGTAGGAATGGTGGTGTTGCGGTCGATCAGGCGGGTGAATACGCCGCCCACGGTCTCGATGCCCAGAGACAGAGGCGTTACGTCCAGAAGCAGAACGTCCTTTACCTCGCCGCCCAGTACGCCGCCCTGGATAGCAGCGCCTATAGCTACGCACTCATCGGGGTTTATGCCCTTGAAAGGATCCTTGCCGGTAATGGCCTTAACAGCTTCCTGTACTGCGGGGATACGGGTGGAGCCGCCGACCAGAATGACCTTATCTATGTCGGCATTGGTTAGGCCGGCATCCTTCATCGCAATATGCATGCACTCCTTGGTCTTATCGATCAGATCGGCAGTCATGTCGTTGAACTTAGCACGGGTCAGGGTCATGTCAAGGTGCTTAGGACCGGTGCTGTCCGCAGTGATGAAGGGCAGGTTGATGTTGGTCTGCACCATGCTGGAAAGCTCGATCTTAGCCTTCTCTGCAGCTTCCTTCAGACGCTGCATTGCCATGCGGTCGCCGGAAAGGTCGATGCCGTTGCTCTTCTTGAACTCGGATACGATATAATCCATGATGCGCTGGTCGAAGTCGTCGCCGCCCAGACGGTTGTTGCCGTTGGTTGCAAGAACTTCAAATACGCCGTCGCCTATCTCAAGGATTGATACATCAAAGGTGCCGCCGCCAAGATCGTACACCAGTATCTTCTGATTGGTTTCCTTATCCATGCCGTATGCAAGCGCCGCCGCGGTAGGCTCGTTGATTATACGAAGGACTTCCAGACCGGCAATGCGGCCCGCATCCTTGGTAGCCTGACGCTGGCTGTCAGAGAAGTAAGCAGGTACGGTTATAACGGCCTGAGTTACTTTTTCGCCCAGATACGCTTCGGCGTCGCTCTTCAGCTTCTGAAGAATCATTGCGGATATCTCCTGAGGAGTGTAATCCTTGCCGTCGATATGCTTCTTATAGCTGGTTCCCATCTCACGCTTGATGGAGCTTACTGTACGGTCCGGGTTGGTGATAGCCTGGCGCTTTGCGGCGTTGCCGACTATACGCTCGTTATCCTTAAAAGCAACTACGGAAGGAGTAGTACGCGCACCTTCGGAGTTGGGAATAACAACGGGTTCGCCGCCTTCAAGAACGGCTACGCAGGAATTGGTGGTACCAAGGTCAATACCGATAATCTTTGACATAATCTATTTCCTCCTGATTATTGTTGAGTTTATACTTTTTAATATTTATTTCGCAACCTTCACCATGCTATGGCGGATTATGCGATCTTTTACTTTATAGCCCTTCTGGAAAACCTCCAGAATGTCGCCGGACTCAGCGTCATCGCTTTCGCCCTGCATCACGGCGTTGTGCAGTTCGGGATCGAACTTGCCGCTGGCGTCTATCTCCTCAAGGCCCTTCTTTGTGAGTACATCCATCAGCTGCTTGTAGACCAGCCTCACTCCCTCAACGTAGTTTTGATCCACATTTTCGGAATTATTCAGCGCCCTCTCGAAGTTGTCAATCACCGGCAGCAGTTCTTTTATTACGTTTCGTTCGCCTTCAGCCAGACTGTCCGCATAAACGCTGGCATTGCGTCTGCGGAAATTATCAAAATCCGCCTGAACGCGCTGAGCCAGATTTTTCATTTCATCCCGCTCGCCTTCAAGCTTTGTGATGTGATCCCTTACCTGTTGGAACTCATCCTGCTTGAGAGTTACGGTTTCCTCGGGTACAAGCTCCTCTTCGGCCTCGTTCTTTTCAGGCTTCGGCTCTACGGGATCCTTGTCGTCCTTTTTCCTGTTCTCATGCTTCTTATCCAATTTACCGCTGCTCCTCTTCAAACATATTTGTAAGTATGGTGCCGAGGCTCTTGCCAAGCTGGCCCAGCACCGCAAGCACCCTTGCGTAATCCATCCTTGTAGGCCCTATCACCCCGAGGGAACCAAGGGGCGTCCCGCCCACTTTATACGTAGCCGTGACCAGGCTGCAATCCTTCATATCCTCCGAAGGGTTCTCCGTGCCGATTGTCACCGAAAACTCGACCTTTGTTGCCTCAGTAAGCATGTTGCGGAGCATATCCTTGGACTCAATAACGTTCAGAAAGCTCCTCGCCTTGTCCATGTCGCTGTACTCAGGGTAATTGAGCATATTGTTGGCGCCTGACAGTTCAAGCTTTGAACCGTTCTCGGCACTCTTGCGCACTGTATCCAGAGTATCATTCAGGAAATCCCTCTGCTCCTTCATGGTGACGTACAGCTCGGGTATCTCCTCCTGATTTACCGTATCCAGCCGCTTGTTGCGGAGGCGCTCGGTAAGTATTCTGGAAATGCGCTCAAGCTGTTCCGCAGTGATGTCCCTGGGCACTCTGATCATGTAGTCGCGGGTAATACCCGCGTCTGTAACTATCACCACCAGAGCCTTGCCCTCGGTCACCGGCACCAGCTGAATGTGCTTCAGCTTTACAGCATTGATGTTGGGAGAAAGCACAAGGGAGGTATATTTGGTCATGTTTGACAGCACCCATGCCGTCTGGCGCACTATTTCGTCCACCTTGTTGATGGTGTTTGAATAGCAGTTTTGGATAAACCTCTGCTCGCTCTCGGTGAGCATCGCCCTGTGCATTATGCTGTTCACATAAAGCCTGTATGCTTTTTCGGAAGGTATGCGTCCGGCGGAGGTATGGGGCTGCTCAAGGTATCCCATCTCCTCAAGGTCGCTCATCACGTTTCGTATAGTGGCGGAAGAAAGGGCGATGTCGGATTTCTTTGATACCGTCCGCGAGCCCACGGGGGTCGCGGTCAGTATGTAATCGTCGATTATGGCCTGCAATATACGCATCTTCCGCATATCCAGTTCCATAGCCGCTCCCTTCCTTTCTGAAATACTGTTTTGTTGTTAGCACTCATCGTGTTTGAGTGCTAACCCACGAGTAATATAATAGCACTGCTCCTCAATTCTTGCAAGTGGAGCAGCGCCTTATATTGTGACAAAACGGAAAAATCACGTTGATAAAATTGTTTTTATTGCATGAATTCCATCAACGCGCTGTTCTGCATATCGAGGCCTCTGTCCGTAAGGCGCATAAATCTCTGGTCCACAGTCAGCCAGCCCATATTTTCAAGCTTATTTACGGCTTCCTTGTATACTTCGCATACATCGGCCTCAAAGCGCGCCTTAAAGCGCCCAAGCTCCACGCCTTCTATTTTGCGCAGCCCCAGCATTATCCATTCAAACATTTCGTTCTCCCGTCCTATGCTTTCGACATTTTCCCTGGGCAGCCTGCCGCAATTGATTTCGGATATGTAATCATCTATGCTTTCGCAGTTCTTGAAGCGTATTAACTCCCCCGATTTGCTGCGCAGCGCAGAGCTGGAGTTTAAGCCGAGGCCTATATATTCCCCGACGTCCCAGTAATTTATATTATGCCTGCACTGACAGCTTGGCCTGGCGTAGTTGGATATCTCGTATCTCTTATAGCCCAGGCTCTCCAGCCGTGCCATGCCGGCCATGTGCATGTCGTACACAGCATCATCATCAGGCATCACAGCGCGTCCCTGCTTCACCCAAGCGTACAGCGGCGTGCCCTCTTCCAATATAAGGGAATATGCGGATATGTGGTCTACTCCCAGCAGCCCGCCCCGTTCTATGCTGTCGATATACTCTTTTTCGCTCTGTCCCGGCAGGCCGTACATCAGGTCGATGCTTATGTTTTCAAACCCGGCAGCCCTTGATAGCTTTACGGCTTCCTCGGCCTGCGCCGCGCTGTGTATTCTGCCTATGTACCTGAGCAAACCGTTGTCAAAGCTCTGAACGCCTATGGAGATCCTGTTGAAGCCCGCCCTTCTGTATGCTTTCAGCTTGTCCATATCAACCGTGCCAGGGTTGTACTCTATTGTAGCCTCGGATATTTCCAGATCAAAGCAGGCTTTTATGCGTTCCATTGCGGTGCATATAAACTCGAGAGGTACTGCCGACGGCGTACCTCCTCCGAAAAATACCGTATCGAATTTTTTGCCGCCGCACTCTGCCGCAGCCATCGCTATCTCCTTATAAAGCGCTTGGAAATACGCGTCTGCCCTGCCCTGTTCCGGGAAGGAAACAAAGTCGCAGTAGGCGCACTTCTTGACGCAGAAGGGGACGTGGAGATATATTCCCGCCATTTTAGTTTATGCGAAGCACGCTCATAAAGGCGTCGCTGGGCAGCGAAACAGTGCCTATCTGGCGCATGCGCTTCTTGCCCTCCTTCTGCTTTTCGAGCAGCTTTTTCTTTCTTGAAATATCGCCGCCATAGCACTTTGCAAGCACGTCCTTGCGCACTGCGCGGACGGTTTCTCTGGCAATTATCTTGCCTCCTATAGCAGCCTGTATGGGTATCTCGAACTGCTGGCGGGGTATTACCTCCTGAAGCTTCTCGGCTACGGCGCGGCCCTTGGCGTAAGCCTTATCCCGATGGACGATGGTTGACAGCGCATCGCAGATGTCGCCGTTGAGCAGAAAGTCCAGCTTCACGAGGTCGCTCTTTACATACTCCTTCAGCTCGTAATCAAACGAGGCGTAGCCGCGGCTCCGGGACTTGAGCTGATCGAAGAAGTCGTAGATTATCTCGTTAAGCGGCAGCTCATACTTGATATTTACCCTGTCCTCCTCGATGTAGGTCATGTCCTTGAACACGCCCCGCTTGTCCTGGCACAGCTCCATTATGGTGCCCACATATTCGGATGGGGTCATTATGTGCGCCTCTACCACGGGCTCCTCCATATACTCTATCTCAGCAACATTTGGCATATTGCTTGGATTATCCAGCAGCATTTCGCCGCCGTCCGTAAGCTTTACCTTATATATGACGCTTGGGCTTGTGGTAACAAGGTCCAAATCGAATTCCCGTTCAAGGCGTTCCTGAATTATTTCCATGTGCAGCAGGCCCAGAAAGCCGCAGCGGAAGCCAAAGCCCAGCGCCATGGAGGTTTCAGGCTCATAGGACAGCGACGCGTCGTTAAGCTTGAGCTTATCAAGGGCGTCGCGCAGGTTCTCATAGTCCGCGCCGTCGGCAGGATATATGCCGCAGAACACCATGGGGTTTGCCTGCTTATAGCCGGGCAGAGCTTCCTTGGCGGGGTTGTTCGCATCTGTTATGGTATCGCCCACCTTAGTCTCCGCCACGCTCTTTATGGAGGCGGATATATAGCCTACCTCGCCCGCCGTGAGCGAATCCGCAGGCAGCAGCCCCGGTGTGAACACGCCCACCTCGGTAACGTCGAACTCGCGCCCTGTCGCCATGTACCTTATACGCATGCCGGGCTTTATTGTGCCGTTCTTTACCCGCACATAGCTGAGAGCACCCTTATAGTTATCGTATATACTGTCGAATATGAGCGCCTGAAGCGGAGCCTCGGGATCGCCGCCGGGAGCCGGTATATTATCCACCACCTGCTGTAACACCTGATCTATGTTTATGCCGTTTTTGGCAGAGATGCGCGGTGCTTCCTCCGCGGGAAGGCCTATCACATCCTCTATCTCCTTTATGACAAACTCCGGCTGGGCGCTGGGCAGGTCTATTTTGTTTATTACCGGCACTATCTCAAGGTCGTTGTCCAGTGCAAGGTATACATTGGCAAGCGTCTGGGCTTCTATTCCCTGTGTGGCGTCCACCACCAGCACCGCGCCCTCGCATGCGGCAAGGCTGCGGGAGACTTCGTATGTGAAGTCCACATGGCCCGGGGTGTCGATCAGGTTGAGCATATACTTTTTGCCGTCGGTATGGGTATAGAACATTCTGACTGCGGTGGCCTTTATGGTTATGCCACGCTCCCGTTCTATCTCCATGGTATCCAGCATTTGTTCCTCCATATCCCTGACGGCCACGGTATCCGTAAGCTCCATCATGCGGTCCGCAAGGGTGGACTTGCCGTGATCGATGTGGGCGATTATGCAAAAGTTTCTTATAAGCTCGCGGCTGTATGCCATTGCTGTCCCTCCAGAGAAAAATAAAAGCCTTAAAAGCTTCCAGTAAAAATAATACTTTATGCGAAGGCAAATTGCAAGGGCGGCTGTGATGTGATACATTATTTATTGATCTTAAGATTCGAGGTGTACGCCATGTTCTGCAAAAACTACGATTCCTTTATATCCCTCCTCAGCCGCAGGAATTACACCGTGCATACCGCCAGGGATGGCGCGCAGGCCCGCGACATACTGCTTTCCCTCGTCCCGGAGGGCAGCACCGCGGGCTTCGGAGGCTCCATGACCGCCAAGGAGCTATGCCTTGCCGAGGCGCTGCGCGGCAAGGGCTGCACCACTTATTTCCACTGGGAGGCGCCCGCCGAAGAGCGGGGCGAGGTGACCCGCAGGGCGGCCCGGGCGGACTGGTTCATAGCCTCCGCCAACGGCATAACCCGTTCCGGCAAAATAGTGAACATCGACGGCACCGGCAACCGGGTAGCCTCCATGATATTCGGGCCAAAGAACGTTGCCCTCATAATAGGCAAAAACAAGTTTGCGGAAACCATGGACGAGTGCATGGACAGAATAAAAGCTGTGGCCTGCGCAAAGAATGCACAGCGTCTCGGCCTATCCACCCCCTGTGCCGTCGCCGGCCGGTGTACAGACTGTTTCTCCAAGGAGCGCATATGCAGCGTGACCACCATCATCGAAGCCAAGCCCGGCGCAATAAGCGAGATGCACCTCATACTGGTAGATGAGGTGTTGGGCTACTGATGTACTTCGCCTATATCATACGCTGTGCCGACGGCACCCTCTACACTGGCTATACAGATGACATAGCCCGGCGAGAGGCCGTACACAACTCTGGCCGCGGCGCAAAGTATACGCGCTCCCGTCTTCCCGTTAAAATGGTCTATCACGAGTCCTTCGCTACGAGATCCGAGGCTATGAAGCGGGAGTACGCCATAAAACGGCTTTCACGGGAGCAAAAGCTGAAACTTATAGCAGATCATAGCAATACCGGGCAGGAATGACCTGCCCGATTCTTTTGCTGCGCTTATTATTTAATGTGAAGCAGGCTGAACAGCCGATGCAGCGGCGGCATATCCCCGGTCTTTGGCACAAGCAATATAAACGGGCCTTCATAAAGCTCCGGCTGCCGCGGCTTTTCTGCTGCGATGCCGCTTTCGCTCCTTTGGAGTATTTCCGCCTGCTGCAGCAGCTCATTTTCAGGTTTCATCTCTGTCTGCCTCGGCTCGCTGCCATCCGTAAATCTGACGCTCCTGACGATCTCGCAGATGTTTTCTTCCTGCGCTTCCCGCTCGTCCTTCCATGGGTCCGGGCTTCCGTCGGTAACCGTAAACTTATATCCCTGCCTTGCCGACTCCACCGCCTTCATGCTGTCGTCAAGGTATTCGGCGTCCAGCTCAAAGTCGAAATAACCGCCGGATATGCTGACGCTGCCTCTGCTGTACATATACGAATAAAATCCGTCGGTGGGATCCGCATTACAAAGGCTCTTCTCCGGAACGCAGAACACCTCCCCGCCGATTATCTCTATGCTTTTGCCGACCGCATCGTAAAAGTCGCCGGCAAGCATGCCTCCCTCCTCCAGCTCTGCCATGGATATCCTTCCGCCCGTCATAAGAAAGCCTTTTCCGCCCTCGGTAAGGCTTACGGGTGCGCCGGCAAACACCATTCCGTCGCCGAAGTCGCAGTATTCTCCCCGAGAGGCGATACTGCCTCCCTCAAGCACGCACCTGCCCTCAGCCACAACTATTGCTACGGTATTGCCGATTATACTGCCGCTTTTATCCTCCGAGGAATCCCTGATGGTCAGCGTTCCGCCTTCTATATTCACGTTTACGGCGGCATGGACGTTATATGCGTTCTCGCCCCGCTCCTGGGCTATGGTCCTCCCATTCAGGTCTATGCATAGCTCCCGCTTTACGGTTATGCCGCTGGTATCCGCTCCGCAGTTGGCAAAGGTAACATCGCTTTTGAGCTTTATGCTCTTTTTAAGCTCATAAATGGCAGCCTCCGCACCGCATATAGCCTTCGTATCACACGCAACACACCTGTCAAGGTCGCCCACAACGTAATATGCGCCATTACCGTCATTGCCGCTGAGCCTTGCTATGCATTCCGTGTCAGTCGTTCTTTCGCTCCACTCTCCGTCAACAACGCAGATGATAACCGCTTTTCCCGCAACAGTTATGCTTTCCGCGTCATCTTCCTTGGAAACCTCTATTATTTCCCCATCCTTCGCCGCATCTACAGCTTCTTGCAGTCTGCCATATTGCCCTTCGCCGGTACCGGGAGCCGCGTATGCTGGGACCAGCGAAAAAGCCAGCATCGCGGCAAGTAAAACAGCGGTCAACGTTCTTCTCATAGACCGTCCTCCTTGTATTTTTTTGAGATGATTAAGCAACGCATCTCGATGCGTATTTGAATTCCAAAGCTGTTTGAGAAAATCGGTTGATTTAAACGCGTATTATTTTGAGCTGAAATAAAAATGCCTGATTTGAACGGTATATGGTATTATGAATGCGCCCCCGCCGGAAGCCGCCCGGCGAGGGCAAATGTGTCTTTTAGAAATCTATTTCTTTCTGAATATAGCCTTCAAGCTCCGCTATGGGCATGCGAACCTGAGCCATGGTATCCCTGTCGCGTACGGTGACAGTCTCGTCCTCAAGGGTATCGAAGTCGATGGTTATGCACAGCGGAGTGCCTATCTCGTCCTGCCTGCGATAGCGCTTGCCTATGGCGCCGCTGTCGTCGAAATCCACCATAAAGTGCTTGGCCAGAAGCTCGTATACTTCCCTTGCCTTGTCGCCCAGCTTGTTTTTCTGGAGGGGCAGTACGGCCGCCTTGTAAGGAGCCAAGGCAGGGTGCAGATGCAGCACGTTGCGCACGTCGCCGTTTTCAAGAGTCTCCTCGTCATATGCGTCGCACAGGAAGGCCAGCGCTACGCGGTCCGCGCCGAGCGATGGCTCAACACAATAGGGTATGAACCTTTCGTTGGTGAAGGGGTCCATGTATTCCATGGACTTGCCGGAATGGTTCTGATGGGCCTTCAGGTCGTAATCTGTACGGCTCGCAACGCCCCAGAGCTCGCCCCAGCCGAAGGGGAACAGGAACTCTATATCGGTAGTGCCGTTAGAGTAGTGGCACAGCTCTTCCTTGGAATGCTCACGAAGACGTATATTCTCTTCCTTCATGCCGAGGGAAAGCAGGAAATTATGGCAGTAATCCTTCCAGTATTCATACCATTTCATCTCGGTTCCGGGTTCACAGAAGAATTCCAGCTCCATCTGCTCGAACTCGCGGGTACGGAAGGTAAAGTTGCCGGGCGTTATCTCATTGCGGAAGGACTTGCCCACCTGAGCTATGCCGAAGGGCAGCTTCCTGCGGGTAGTGCGCTGTACGTTCTTAAAGTTTACAAAGATGCCCTGCGCGGTCTCGGGGCGGAGGTAGATCTGGCTGGCAGTGTCCTCATTTACGCCCTGAAAGGTCTTGAACATCATGTTGAACTTGCGAATGCCGGTAAAGTCGCTCTTTCCGCACTCCGGGCACTTTATGCCCTGCTCTGCGATATACTCGGACATTTTCTCGTTGGTCCAGCCGTCGGGGTGGATATCTGTAAGGCCATGTTCGTTGGCATAGTCCTCTATGAGCTTGTCAGCCCTGAACCTGGCCTTGCAGGATTTACAGTCCATGAGGGGATCGTTGAAGTTTACAACGTGGCCGGAAGCTACCCAGGTCTCCGGGTTCATCAGAATTGCGCAATCCATGCCTACATTATATGGGCTCTCCTGAACAAACTTGCGCCACCAGGCCTTTTTTACGTTGTTCTTGAATTCAACGCCCAATGGGCCGTAATCCCATGTGTTGGCAAGGCCGCCGTATATATCCGAGCCCGGAAATATAAAGCCGCGGTTATTACACAGTGCAACTATCTTATCCATGGTAAGGTTTGTCATTATATATTTCTCCTTTCGGCAGGACTGCCAAAATTATTATTCGCTTTTTCAATAATAACACGGCCTTGCCTTTTCTTCAACCTGAAAAAAGCTGATATGCACACAAAATGGCTATTTTGCGTACTATATCGTAGAACGGCGCTAAGCGCCCGAAATTAAAGGAGGCAATATAATATGTGGAACTGGGGAAATAACAGTTGGTGGTGGATCATAATCCTCTTGCTGATCCTCGGCTGGGGCAATAATGGTTGTGGCTGCGGCTGTGACAACGGCTGCAACAACGGCTGTGGCTGTGACAACATTTGGTGGATCATCATACTGCTGCTCATTCTCGGCGGCGGCTTTAACAACTGCGGCTGCGACAACGGCTGTGGCAACAGCGGCTGTGGCTGCGGCAACAACGGCTGTGGCTGTGGCTGCAACTAAAAAATACATAAAAAGGGCGGGGTACTTCCCCGCTCTCAGAGTGTCAAAAAAGTGGCTGAACGCCACTTTTTTGAGTTTTACGGGTTTTGC